>ENA-OPSD01000001-OPSD01000001.1-human-gut-metagenome-genome-assembly--contig:-NODE-1-length-239685-cov-7.348542_pt1 | contig 239685 bp, 217 predicted proteins | sample MGYA00241453_ERZ501898 | MGnify/ENA primary metagenome ERZ501898 (study PRJEB25962, sample SAMEA2042226) | human gut metagenome | biome: human gut; feature: human-associated habitat; material: faeces... | reverse complement strand
TGTTGTCAGCAGCCCGTTTCACGGTCTGCGTGTAGTTCCTTGTAAACTGACCTAATGTGATGTATTAAGAACAGATGAAGATTTGTTTAAATCTTAACGAACGGACAGCGTCAAATAACTTCCTATCTGACTGATCACTTTCAAATATCAGAATAATTTATCTCATTTTCCATATTAAAATTCCAAACTATCCACATTTAACAGAAAAAACTTCATACCCATAATTACAAAGTGCTTAACTTTACATTTCCATTTCTTCTATCTCTTTTAACATAAATTCTTCGAGTTTCTTCTTGTCAGGCAAATGTAACATATACGTTGAAACAAATAACTGATTATCCATTCCAGATAAGGCATATTCTACCATCTGAGAACCTTTATCTGTACAAAGCAGTATTCCTACTGGAGGATTATCTCCCTCTATCATCTCATTTTTCTTATAATATCCTACATAAGCATTAAGCTGCCCTAAGACTATTATAAATTCGCATAGACACAGTATACCACAGCTCATGTATCTATGCGATTTCTTTTTTATTGTTTTGTTACTGTTCACAGGTAGGCATTTTCTGAACTGAAAATGCCGTATGATACAGTGGTGGTAGCAGATTTTGCCGATTTGGAATGCGAAGCATCGGCAAAATCCGTTACTGGAACGAGGTACGAGTGAACAGTAACAACGGATAAGTGATGGGATGTAAATATTTTATAATGGATGTTTTCAGGCTTGTTTTAATGTGTTAAAATATAGAGTATAAATCCATGCATGATAGTGCAAAAAGCGGGAGGTTCTGTTATGGCAAAAGACGATTCATTAAAGAAACCAAAGAAGATAGATGTCAATCGTATTATGATTTTTATATCATCGATATTGATACCATTTTTGTGGATTGATCTGTATTTAGTTTTGAAAAATGCATCAAAAATGATGGTTGTTGGTATTATTGCAGCGCTTATTTTAGTGTGGACAGGTTTGCTTGTCACATATATCCATAGGATGAAAAATGAGGAAAAAGCCCATTCGGATGAACAGGTAGAAGAACTGCTGCGTACAGGAAAAGCCAATTATCTGATGCAGAAAAAGTTAGCGGAAAAGATAGATAATATCGGAGAAAAAGATGCAGTTCCAGCGGATGAGATCATTACGGCACAGAAGGCAATTGCAAAGCTGATGCTTGCACGAAACAAAGAAAATACAGATGCTCTTATGCATTCGAATGAGCAGGTGATTGAAAAAACGTTGGAAGTAGAAGAAAAGCTTTCTGAAAACAGTCAGCAGATCATGGACATGCAGAAAAACCAGATGGATGAAAAATTACAGGAATTGATGCAAAGTCAGAAATTAGTTCTTGATAATTTAAATGATGTCAAAGAATCACTGCAGAGTGACATGCAGGATGTTTTGTCAAATATGATTCATGACACATTGGAGAAAGAACTTGCATCTGCCATAGAGCAGATACATACTTATGTGAAAGAGGCGGTAAGTCAGGCTGTTGGTTCAGTAAAGGAGAATCTTGCTGCGGAAGTGCCGGTTATGGCAGCTGTTTCCCCGGCAATGGATGAACAATTACCAGACATGGGAATGCCGGAAATAGATGAAGAATTACCAGATCTAGGAATGCCGGCAGAAAGTGAAGAATTACCGGATCATGGAATGCCGACAGAAGATGAAGAGTTGCCGGATCATGGAATGCTGACAGAAAGTGAAGAGTTGCCGGATTCAGGAATGCCGACAGAAGATGAAGAGTTGCCGGATCTGGGAATGCCGGCAATGGATGAAGATCTGTCTAATATGGAACTGCCAACATTGGGAGAAGAATTATCAGAAACAGAACTCCCGGATTTAACTGACGGCGGAGATCTGGATGAGGAACCGTCAATCGGCGAGATGCCGTTAATGGAAGAGGAAGAGCCGGAAGCAGCCGATACATCCCTGATAGATGAGGAACCGTCAATCGGCGAGATGCCGGTTTTTGATGATTTGAACGATGCTGCATCAGCCGTGGAGGAGGTGCAGGCAGAACCGGTAGAAGAAGTGGAAGCGGAAGAAGTTCCGATTACGGAGGAAGCAACAGTAGAGCCGGATACGGATGCAGTAACTTTGACAGAAGAAATTCCGGTATCTGCGGATGAGTCAGTGATTGAAGAAGTAAAAATTCCGGAAGAGACAACCGTTACGGAAGAAATCCCGGTATCTGCAGATGAGTCAGTCATCGAAGAAGTACCGGCACAGGAAGCGTCTTCATCCATGGCAGATATGAGCAATCCAAATAAGATCATGACACCGGATGAAATTGCAGCGTTGATCGCAAATTTATAGAAATGCATCATAAGTAAAACGCAATTAAAGATGTATTTGAAAGGGCGTGTGAAAAAATGATTCTTACTTTTTCACACGCCCTTTTTGACATTTGGTCATCAAAGCTCTGCGGTAATGCGCACGATCTCTTTGATCACAGCTACAGCAGTTTCCATTCCTTCCACACTGATGTGTTCGAATGGACCGTGGAAACCGTAACCGCCTGTGCCAAGATTCGGGCACGGAAGTCCCATAAAGCTTAAACGCGCACCGTCGGTACCGCCGCGTACCGGACGTGAGACTGGTTCAAGACCAACAGAAGAAATAGCTTTCTTTGCGATATCCACAACATAAGTATTTTTCTCAATGATTTCCAACATATTTGCGTAGGAATCGTGGATAGTCAGTGTAACAGTTCCGACACCGTATTTTTGGTTCATGGAATCTGCGATTTCCTGCATTTTTTTCTGACGTGTTTCAAACATCACTTTATCGTGATCACGAATGATGTAGGAAAGAGTTGCTGCGGCAACGTCGCCGGACATATCGGTCAGATGATAGAAACCTTCTCTTCCCTCGGTGTGGGCAGGCGTTTCCATTGGAGGAAGCTGAGACGGGATCTCACATGCAACGAGAGCGGCATTGACCATGATATCTTTCGCCTCACCAGGGTGGACATTCACGCCTTTGACAGCGAAAACTGCGCTTGCGGCATTAAAGTTTTCATAGGCAACTTCACCCTCGTAATCGCCATCTACCGTGTAAGCAAAATCTGCTTTAAAGTAGTCAAGATCAAACAGATCCGCACCATGTCCGACTTCTTCGTCCGGTGTAAACCCGATCCAGATATCGCCGTGTGGAATGTCAGAGGAGATGAGCTGTTCAGCAGCAGTCATGATCTCAGCAACGCCTGCCTTATCGTCTGCACCAAGCAGAGTTGTGCCGTCTGTCGTGATCAGGGTTCTGCCCTTTAAAGTTTTCAATTCCGGAAAATCAGATGTTTTTAAAACGTCACCGGTTCCTTTTAAAATAACATCCTCACCGTTGTAATCCGGAATGATCTGGGGTTTGACATTTTTACCGGAAAAATCAGGTGCCGTATCCATATGGGAAATAAAGCCGACCGCTTTTTTGTCTTCGTATCCAGGGGTAGCCGGGATCAGGCCGTAGATGTAACAGTGGTCTGTCAGTGTTACTTTCTGTAAACCAAGATCAAGTAATTCTTTTTCTAATTCTTTTGCCAGGTTAAATTGTCTGTCCGTAGAAGGAATCGTATCGGAATCTTCACTCGAAGTAGTCCAATAGGAAACATATTTTAATAGTCTTTCATCAACACGCATGATAAATGAGTGACCTCCTTTAAATTTGATAGACTAAAAAAGTGCGTTTTTCAGTCTATGAATAAAATACCACAGAATAGAAAATCCGCCAATGAAAAAAATGAAGATTTTCTAAAAAAACGCTTGCAATTTAAAAAAAATTAATATATAATATCATTTGTGTTCACGAGAGATAAACATATGCGCCACTAGCTCAGCTGGCAGAGCACCTGACTCTTAATCAGGGTGTCCAGGGTTCGAACCCCTGGTGGCGCATTACGAAGTACCGATTTTATAGCAGATGGCTATGGGGTTGGTGCTTTTTTTTGTTCAATCTTTACTGTGTGATCTCCAATATAAAATTACCCATAAGAAACAGAGCCGCCATAATTTTGAAAACAAGATCAAAATTACGGCGGCTCTGTTTTTTTGTCAATAAATTGTATACAACATGCAATTAGCGGGAGGCAATGAGTTTACAGATCGGATTTCCTTTTGAGGAGAATTTTTCTTCGTACTCTGTCATAATATTTCCTTCATTTAAAACAGAATCATGATGGAGATCTCGGGTGGAGGCATCTAAATGCCATCCGGCTTCCGGGATTTCTTCTAAGGAAAAGGTAAAGAGATCCTGATTATCGGTCTTAAACTCCAGTCTGCCATCCGGTTTTAAAATGGCATCGTAACGCGCAAAAAACTGACGGGAGGTAAGACGGCGTTTTGCATGACGGTCTTTCGGCCAGGGATCTGAAAAGTTCAGATAAATGCGGGAAACTTCATCTTTGGCAAAAACCTCTGTGACATCAGCGGCGTCCATGCAGATGAATCTTAAGTTTGGCATAGGAGTTTCTTCCATTTTCTGAAGCGCACGTAAAAGTACACTCGAATAGCGTTCGATACCGAGGTAATTGATGTCCGGGTGCGCCGCAGCCATATCCATGATAAAACGGCCTTTTCCCATTCCAATTTCAATATGGAGAGGCTGGGTGGAAGAAAAAACTGACTGCCAGTTCCCTTTTTTTGACTCTGGTTCCTTGATGCAGTATTCACTGTTTAAAATTGCTTCATCAGCACCTGGGATATTTCTTAATCGCATATAAGTTATAATCCTGCCTTTCGTTGTAAAGTGTACAGAAAATCGTTGTCCGAAAAAATTATTTTCATACAGAAAAGTGTGCAAAAAGCACACAGAGGTATTTTACAATAAAACAATGAAAAAAAGTAGCATTATTTTAAGAAAACCTTAAAAGAAAATTTGCGCATAAAGGTTGCATGTATTTTTTTCAAAGTTTATACTGATACTAGCAAAGATGTACTTATAAATCAGGAGATTACTTATTAAAAAATGAGATATAAAATAGATAGAAATCATAAAATAACCCGCTTCTTATGTTTACTGCTTGGAATGATACTGCTGACCGGAAGTATGTGTATCCCGGTCTATGCGGCAGAATACTGGCCGGAAGGTCCTGAGGTCGTATCCCCGAATGTGATCGTGATGGAGGCTTCTACAGGGACAGTCCTTTATGATTGTGATAGTTTAGAGGCGCATTATCCGGCAAGTATCACAAAGATCATGACAACGCTGATCGCACTGGAAAATTCAGACTTGAATGATATTGTGACTTTTTCAGATGCCGCGATCGATAATACGGAAGGATCCGGTATTGCAAGGGACTATGGCGAACAGATGACGATGGAACAGTGTCTCTATGCGGTTATGCTTGCGTCGGCAAATGAGTGTGCATATGCGGTTGCAGAGCATGTAGGGGGCACCATTGAAAATTTTGTTGCGATGATGAATGAAAAAGCCAAAGAACTTGGCTGTCAGAATACACATTTTGCCAATCCACATGGTCTGCATGATGAAAACCATTATACCTGCTGCTATGATATGGCATTGATCGCAAGGGCAGCATATCAGAATGAGACATTTCGGATTATTGTGGGAACCGCACGTTATACGATTCCGCCGACGAACAAACACGCAGAGCAGACAGATCTGCAGAATCATAACGAGATGCTTTATCCATTCCAGACCAACAAGTATGTGTATGATGGCTGTACCGGTGGAAAGACGGGGTATACCAATGCGGCAAACAGTACGCTGGTAACTTATGCAGAACGTGATGGAATGACACTGATCTGCGTAGTCATGAATACGCAGTCACCAAATCAATGGCTTGACAGCAGAAATCTGTTTGATTACTGTTTTGACAATTTCCAGCTTTTTAATATTGCGGAAAACGAGACAAATTATACGTCGGCGGAACAAAAAAATGCAGGCACACTCAATACAAATGAACCGTTTGTGGATATTGACAAAGATGCAGGTATCGTACTTCCAAAGACAGCGGAGTTTTCCGATGCGACGTCAAAAATTGTCTATGACGATGTGACGAATGATACGGTTGGAACAATTGAGTATACTTATGCGGGGCACGAGGTTGGAAAGGCAGATATTGTAAAAACAAACGTGCAGGTACCGGAATATAAATTCAGCAATCAGACAGACGTAAGCGAAGAGGCACAGACGGAAGAAACAGAGCATGTTTCAAAAATACAGATCAGGATGAGTACGATCATAACCGTGGTGGTTGTAGTTCTTGTCTTACTTGTTCTTGGGATTATTATAAAGAAAGTTGCAGATAACTTTTATATCATAAAACATAATTTTGAAGTGCGAAAAGAACATAAAAGATTATTTAAGCGTGAAAAGAAACGCAATAAAAGACGTAGAAGACGCAGATAATAAAAATTTAAAAGAAAATCGTCTGGAACATAAAAGTTGCAGGCGATTTTTTTAATTCCTGACAATAGAATGTTCGTGGAGAGTGCATTCTATTGTACATGATAATAGAATATCCGTGGAGAGTGTGTTCTATTGTACATAGGAAAATTACATATGATTGACAGAGAATATAGTTTTGATTATATTAAATTTAGTACCACAAGTGAAAGTTTTGAGCGGGAAATATAGACACAACACTAGTAACTATTGGGAATTGGGGTTCGCATTATGCGCAGGGAACGCAGAAATGGGGTTATTATGTCAGAATCATATGCAGTCAATGAAAAAAGAGAACTGATCTTGCAGAAAGTCAAGGAGTTTATTGTGGCACACGGTGGGATCGTAAAGAAAAATCAGTTGGAAGAATTGCACATTGATTACCGGAGAATTCTCGATTTTGTGGAAAAAGGGGACCTGATCCGGATCAAAAGTGGATATTATACCATTCGCATCGGGGATTATTCGGAGGATGAACTGATTGTAAAATTATTTCCGGATGCGGTGCTTACGATGGAGTGTGCATTGTATGCGTATGGCTATATCAAAAGAAAACCATACGGATATCAGATCGCAGTGGATAAAAATACGTCGAAATCCAGATTTAAGCTGGAGTTTCCGCAGGTCACACCGTTTTATGCGGAGCCGGAGACGTTACAGTCTGGTGTGGACAGGATCGACTTTGGAAATGCAAAGATGCAGATTTTTGATAAAGACAGGCTGATCTGTGAGTGTCTGAAATATGAAGATAAGATGGAACGGGCAGTTTTTCAGGAAGGTGTTCTTTCGTATATAAAAGATGAAAAAAAGAATATAGCAAATCTGATGAAATACGCCAGAGAACGCCGTGTGGTGAAAAAAGTACAATCGATGATAGGGGTATGGCTTTAAATGGAGGATAAAAAATATAAAATAGCGGATTTACAGGAAAAAAGTGAAGAATGGAAGATACCATTTTCAAATCTGCTTGCCGGATTTGTTTTGGAAGAATTTATGCTCAGATTTTCCGCTTCTGAATTTAAAAATCGGTTTTTATTACGGAATGGAACCGTGTTGGGATTAGAACAGTACCGCAAGAAAAATATACTGAAGCTGGACTTTTTCTGTGAGCCGGATGAGCGTATTCCGGAAAAGCTGTTGCAGCTGTACCTGCAAAAGAAAGAACAAAGTCCCGTAAGATGGAAAGGAACGATATCCTCGCAGCAGGCGGGGACATGTCTGGAACTGCAGGGGCAGTTTGAGGAGATGAAGGTTCCGGTGACTGTCGGTATTCATTTTATGCATCTGGGAAAAATCTGGGGACTGGTCGAAAGACAGATTCCATTTTTGATGGATGAGACAGTGCAGATCGAATGGAAGGAATTTCCGGCGGAACTGGTGCTGGCAAAACAGATTTTTGTGATTCTGCGGGATATGGAACTGATCCCGGATATGGAAATATACAGGGAAGTATTTTTTATATTGCGAAACGAAACCTTAAATGGAAGACATGTATGTGAGCTGCTCGAAGATATGTGCAAAACCGAAGAAATGATCCCTGATATGGAGCGTGCGGAGCAGATTTTTTCCTACCGGGATTATCCTTATATGAAAAAGCGCTGGGAAAAGTTTTGCAGGCACAGTGCAATCGCCGGGACGGAAACTTTAAAATGGGAGGAGGAGATGGAGTGTTTTCATCATTTCCTTGGAGATATGTGGGAGGCTGTCTGCAGGGACGAAGTATTTTTTGGAGACTGGATGCCGGAACTGGCGCGTTTCCTTGGGTAAAGCGGTCGCAGACAGATTTCGGTGTTATAACTGAAGATAAATTTTCAGTGCCTGATAATAATCCTGTCTGGTATCTAAGTTGAAAAACTGTCGGTCTACCGGAATGTCTGTGCAGGCGGCAAGTGCTTTTTCCGTCACGCAGACTGTTTTGCATTTTTCGCGAAGCGCATCAAAGGTAAACTGACGGAGAATGAGGCTTTTCCCGATCGTTGGAATACAGTTTTTTGAATAGGCGGCGGTAGCAGGATCTAAGTAGCCTGCTTTTCCGCGAACCATGCAGATATCTGCATCGCCGATCGCATCTAAAAGTGCAATTCCGGTTTCCGGTTCCATAAAAGGGGTATCCACGGACATAAAGAAAGCGGCATCCTCATTGATCATGGACAGACCGGAAAAAACGCCGGACATCGGTCCGGCATTGCCGTAGATATCCGCAATCTCCGTGACCGGGAGATTCAGATGCGCATAATCTCCAATATATTTTACGGAGAGATATATGGTTGAAAAATATGGTTTAAATTTGTGTACAAGATATTCTAAGAGGCAGCAGTCACCAAAAGGTAAAAGTGCTTTATCCGTTCCCATGCGGACACTGTTTCCACCGCAAAGGATCACAAGTGCGTAATTCATAACAGATCTATTACTCCATTCTTTTCCAAAGATGTTCTTATTTTAAAGTAGTCAGGCTGGTATGTAAAGTGTTAAAATAAATGTGTAAGCAGAAAGGCGGTAGCAGATGAGGTATTTAGATCAGGCATTAGAGGCATATGGGAAGAGTGATGTCTATCCGTTTCATATGCCGGGACATAAAAGAAATCCGCTGCCTTTTCCGGAAGTATACGGGATAGATATTACGGAGATCGATGGGTTTGACAACCTGCACCACGCAGAGGGAATTTTAAAAGAGGCACAGCAGCGTGCGGCTGATCTCTACGGTTCTGCACATTGTTATTATCTTGTCAATGGCAGCACCTGCGGGATTCTTGCATCAATCTGTGCAGCAGTGAAAAAACGGGGCAGGATTCTGGCAGCCAGAAATAGCCATAAAGCGGTATATCATGCCCTGTTTTTATCGGAACTGACTGCAGAATATCTTTATCCGGCGGTGACAGAATGTGGGATTCAGGGACAGATCACACCACGGCAGGTGGAGGATGCACTAAAAAAAGATCCGGAGACCTCGGCAGTCGTGATCACATCGCCGACGTATGAGGGGGTTATCTCTGATATTGAAGGAATCGCCAAAGTCGCGCATGTGCACGGGATTCCGCTGATCGTGGATTCAGCACATGGAGCACATCTTGGATTTGGAGGGGAATTTCCGCAAAATGCGGTAAGGCTCGGAGCAGACGCCGTGATCGAGAGCCTGCATAAGACACTTCCATCTTTTACACAGACGGCACTGCTTCATTTAAATTCAGATCTGATTTCAAAATCACGCATAGAAAAATATCTTGGAATTTATGAAACAAGTTCTCCTTCGTATATTCTTATGGCGGGAATGGAAGTATGTATCCGTACCGTAAAGGAACATGGAGCGGAATTATTTGACAATTACAGACACGAATTAAATAAATTTTATAAAAACTGTGAAGATTTGAAAAGACTGCATGTGATGACAGGGAAGGATTTATCCAAAGAAGAGGCATTTGCCTGGGATGATTCTAAAATTGTTATATTTGTCCGTGACAGCAGCAAAAGCGGTGAGTGGCTGTATCAGGAATTACTTTTAAAATATCATCTTCAGCTTGAAATGGCATCCGGAGATTATGCGCTTGCGATGACAAGTATTATGGATCAGGAAGAAGGATATCAGAGATTGTCGGCTGCACTGCATGAGATTGACAGGGAACTGTGTGGCGCAGGTACTGCAAAAAAGCAGCAGGCCATGAATGAAAAAAAGGTAAGATACGGAAATGAGACGGATGGTTCGATGGAAAACATGTATGAACAACAGGTTCACAGAGGTTCTTTCATAAAAGAAGTTTACCGTCCTAATCCACAGCAGATGCAGATCTATGAAGCGGAGGAAAAAGAAACCGCAGAGGTATCTTTTGACGAAGCAGCAGGCAGGGTTTCAGCAGATTTTGTCTTTCTGTATCCGCCGGGAATCCCTTTGATCGTTCCAGGGGAGGCCATCACCGCAGAATTTATTGAAAGACTTCGCACCTGTATCAGTTTGAAATTGAATTTACAGGGGAGCACGGATCTTTTTGCGGAGCGGATAAAGATTGTATATTTTTAAAGACTATATTATACTGATAAGGCAGGACAAATGGGAAAAATATATTACATGATGGGAAAAAGCTCATCCGGTAAAGATACTTTGTACGGGATGCTGATGAAAGATGAGAAACTCAGGTTAAAGACTGTGGTTCCGTACACGACAAGACCGATGCGTGCCGGGGAAGAAAACGGCGTATCATATTATTTCTGTGATGAAGATACAGTGGAAAAGCTTGAAGCAGAGGGGAAAATTATCGAATTGCGTGCGTATCATACGATCCACGGCATCTGGAAGTACTTTACGGTGGCAGACCATCAGGTTGATTTAGACCATCAGAGTTATCTTCTGATCGGAACGTTAGAGTCCTATCTTAAGATACGGGAATACTTCGGAACGGAGAGCGTTGTTCCGATATATATAGAAGTAGAGGATGGTATGCGCTTACAGCGTGCGCTTGAGAGAGAGCGGAGGCAGGAAAATCCGAAATATGAGGAATTATGCCGGCGGTTTCTTGCGGATGAAAAAGATTTTTCCGAGGAAAAATTAAAAGAAGCAGGAATCACAAAAAGATTTTGCAATGAGTCGTTAGAAGAGACGGAGAATGCGATCGCTGCGTATATCGAAGAGCAGGAATAGTTACTTTTTTACAGGAAGAAGGTGTCAGCCTTGGATATTAACAAATTAAATCATGTAACAGAGGTTACACAGGTACCGGATACCAATCAGAATGTACAGGGAGATGGTTCCTTTAAGTTTACGCTTGCGAGTGCGATCACGGATGCGGATCTGCAGGCAAAAGTGGACATGCTTCTTTCTGACATTACAGCGCAGGGCAACCGTATTGCGCAGCATATGGATATCCGTGATATGAAAAAATACCGCGGTCTGATCCGCGAATTTATGAATGAAGTGGTATTCCGGTCCCACAAGTTTTCCAGGGAGAATTTTCTTGACCGGAGAGGACGCCACAGAGTGTACGGTCTGATCAAGCTGATCGATTCGAATCTGGATGAACTGGCGCAGGAGCTGGTAAAGGATGAGAAAGATCACATCGCGATTTTAAGTAAGATCGGAGAGATAAGGGGATTGATATTAGATATCCTCACCTGATCTTTTTTGGATGTGGATTGGATAAACGGCGCACGCACATGGCGGGAAATCTGGTAGCAGAAAAGAAAACATGAAAAATATGTGCAGAAATGAGGATTTATATGCCAGCATTTAAGGACATCGTTGGACATGAGCAGATCATAGAACATCTGCAGAATGCGATTACCATGGATAAAGTTTCACATGCTTATATATTAAACGGACCGGACAAATCCGGAAAAATGATGATCGCAGAAGCATTTGCACAGACGCTGCAGTGTGAGGCAGTAAATAAAAAGTTAGAGGAACTTGCAGGTGAGACAGAATCTGAAAGAATAGAAAATAAATTTACAGCGGAGCCATGTATGGAGTGTCATTCCTGTAAACAGGCGGCGGGCAAAAACCAGCCGGATATCATCTATGTCAGCCATGAGAAGCCGAATACGATTTCGGTAGACGATATCCGTACACAGTTAAACAATGACATTGTCATTAAGCCATACAGCAGCAAACATAAGATTTATATTGTGGATGAAGCGGAAAAAATGAACCAGCAGGCGCAGAACGCACTGTTAAAGACAATCGAGGAGCCGCCTGCATATGCGGTGATCCTGCTTTTGACCACCAATGCGGAGAGTTTTCTTCCGACGATCTTATCCCGCTGTGTGACGCTGAATTTAAAGGCGGTGCCGGATGAGAAGATCAAAAAATTTCTGATGGCACATTACCAGATTCCGGATTACCAGGCAGATGTCTGCGTGGCATTTGCACAGGGAAATGTCGGAAAAGCGATCCAGCTTGCAGCATCGGATGATTTTAATGAATTAAAGGCATCTGCGCTTCAGCTCATCAAGCGTCTGCACGACATCGACCTCTATGAGATGACAGAGGCGGTAAAGCAGATCAGTGAATATAAGCTTCAGATCAACGATTACTTTGATCTTATGATGATCTGGTATCGTGATGTACTTTATTATAAAGCAACAAAGGATGTAAACGGCCTTATTTTCAAGGATGAGGTCTATGACATAAAAAGACAGGCAGAGCAGAGTTCTTACAATGGAATCGAAGAAATTTTACAGGCACTGTCAAAAGCACAGGTGCGTTTAAACGCAAATGTAAATTTTGATCTGGTGATCGAGCTGCTTCTGCTGACCATAAAGGAGAATTAACATGATAAAAATAGTAGGAGTCCGTTTCCGGAATGCCGGTAAAATTTATTATTTCGGACCGGGAAATCTGGATCTGACTGCAGGAATGCACGTAATTGTGGAAACTGCGCGTGGAGTGGAGCTGGGAACAGTCATGATACCGACAAGGGAAGTGAATGATGACAGCGTGATCCAGCCGTTAAAACCGGTCATCCGTATTGCAACGGAGGCAGATGAAAAGACAGCATTAAAGAACCGTGAAAAAGAAAAAGAGGCATTTAAGATCTGCCTGGAAAAGATAGCAAAACATAAGCTTGATATGAAGCTGGTGGAGGCGGAGTACACGTTTGACAATAATAAGCTGCTCTTTTATTTTACGGCGGACGGACGTATCGATTTCCGCGAGCTGGTAAAAGATCTTGCAGCGGTTTTCCGGACCAGAATCGAGCTGCGCCAGATCGGTGTCCGTGATGAGACAAAGATCATGGGTGGGATTGGAATCTGTGGAAGAGAACTTTGCTGTCATTCCTATCTTTCCGAGTTTGTCCCGGTATCCATCAAGATGGCAAAAGAGCAGAATCTGTCCTTAAATCCGACAAAGATTTCCGGTGTCTGTGGACGCCTGATGTGCTGTCTGAAAAATGAAGAAGAAACTTATGAATATTTAAACAGCCGTCTGCCAAATGTGGGGGATTATGTGACCACGGATGATGGCTTAAAGGGAGAGGTATCTTCCGTCAGTGTACTGCGCCAGATGGTCAAAGTACTCGTGGAAGTGGATGACGAAAAGGAAATCCGTGATTACTCTGTGGATCAGCTGAAATTCAAACCAAAACGCAGAAGAGATCATGTAAAGCTGACTGCGCAGGAATTAAAGGAACTTTCCGCATTAGAAGATAAGGGAGGAAAATCCAAAATTGACGATGCCAAATAATCTGGTTTATGAGCAGGAGAGACTTGATGAACTGCATCGCAACGGCTATTTTATCATTCAGGATCCGAAAAGGTTCTGTTTTGGGATGGATGCCGTTTTGCTTTCCGGGTTTGCAAAGGCAAAAAAAGGGGAGCGCGTGCTCGATCTTGGTACCGGTACGGGAATTATCCCGATCCTGATGGAGGCCAAAACAGAAGCAGAAGATTTTAAGGCGCTTGAGATCCAGGAAGAAAGTGCGGATATGGCACGCCGGAGCGTGTGCTATAACCATCTTGAGGATAAGATCGAGATCGTGACCGGAGATATCAAGGAGGCATCTGCGATATTTGGAGCATCTTCGTTTGATGTGATCACCACAAATCCGCCGTATATGATCGGGACACATGGACAAAATTCGCCGTCTGCGGCAAAGGCGATCGCCAGACATGAAGTGCTATGTACACTGGATGATATTTTGCGGGAAACCGCGAAAATGCTTGTGCCGGGAGGCAGGTTTTATATGGTGCACCGGCCGTTCCGTCTCGCAGAGATCATGAGTAAAATGGTCGAGTACAAGATCGAGCCGAAGCGCATGCAGCTTGTCTATCCGTTCGTGGATAAAGAACCGAATATGGTGCTGATCGAGGGGCTGCGCGGTGGAAAATCAAGACTTGCCGTGGAAAAACCGCTGATCGTTTATAAAGAACAGGGCGTGTACACGGACGAGATTTATGATATTTATGGGTATTAGAAAGGATAAATTAAAATATATGTTTAATGATATAAAGATAGGACCGGTTACATTTCATATGTATGGTCTTATGATTGCGATCGGTTTTGCAGCGGCACTTATGATGTGTTTAAAGCGTGGAAAAAAACGTGGCTTGAACGAGGATATTATCTATGGAATCTTCTTCTGCGCAATCTTCGGTGGAATGATCGGCTGCAGGCTGCTCTATTATATTGTAGAGATCCCGGAGATTTTAAAAGATCCGTCCATACTCTGGAACTTTAAAAACGGATACGTTGTTTACGGCGGGATCATCGGCGGTGCGCTGGCCAGCCTGATCTACTGTCGTGTCAAAAAAGAACGTTTTCTGCCGTACTTTGATCTTGTGATGCCTGCTGTATCATTTGCACAGGGATTCGGGCGTCTCGGCTGTTTCTTTGCAGGCTGCTGCTACGGCAGGGAGACGGATTCGTGGTTTAGCATCACATTTACCCACTCCGACTTTGCTCCGAACGGTGTAAAACTTCTGCCGACACAGCTGATGTCATCTGCCGGGGATTTCCTGATCTGCGGACTGTTACTGCTCTATGCGGGAAGAAAACCGAAAGAGGGACAGGTCGCAGCAGGATATATGGTGCTTTACGGAATCGGAAGATTTATTATTGAATTTTTCCGGAACGACTACCGCGGAAGCATTGGAGTGCTTTCCACATCACAGATCATTTCGATCGGGGTTGTGGCAGCGGGAGTTGTGTTTTATCTGGTGATGAATTTCCGAAACTGCAAAGGTGTCACCCCATAATATTTTTTAAACATCCGTATAAAATTAGCGGGGTAATGATAACCGCACTGTAATGCAATTTCATCGACGCCAAGGAGGGTTTCACTTAACAGTTTTGCCCCATATCCCATCTTAAGAGAAAGGATATAGTCGGAAATGGTCGTGTCGTATTCGTGGAGAAACGCATAATTTAATTTTTGCAAGGATAAAGAAACCTGCTCACTCAGTTCATGGACGGTGGGCGGGTTTTTATATTGTTCGGTCAGAATATCGTGTGCGAGGTGCACAGCAGAAAGGTCAGCGGTCGAGAGCGTAATCGTTCTTGTATCGCTGACTTTTATTGTGCGCATTACTTTGCCATGTGGAATATGTTGTTGACCAGCTTTATTTATTGCGGTCCGCACAGATGTTGCAGGCAAAGTTCCGGCAGGAACAGATTTGGGTGCAATCACATGAGATGAGTTTTCCTCAAATTCTTCTGCAAGCAGTGCGAGACACTGTAAGATCAGTCCTTCTAAATACAGCGGTGTAAGCGCATCCTTTTCATGCAGAAAATGCATCTGGTTCAGCAGATTGATCACTCCGGTGGGGAGCATTTTATAGGTATAATTTGCCTCAAACGCGGACAGACTGACACAGTCAGGAAAAACAGGATGAAGAATATTTTCTATGAAATCAGCCGAAACCGTCAGTTCCAGTCCGTGAAAATGGTCCCCGGCACGCCATGCCTGCTGGCCTTTGATATTTTCCTCCAGCACAATAAAAGAAGAAGGTGTAAAAGAAGCCGCATCCTTTTGATAAAGCTTAAAATGCGTCTTCCCGGAAAGCATTACCCCAAACCGAAGCTGTCTCGCAGGATTCCGAAAAGAAACCGAAAAATCCTCCGGAATCGTATAATCCGCAATCCCAAGCTGATAACACCCCTCGCGGCAATAGATACAGCAATACCCACCTTCCGGGTGTTCCCTGTCACTGTAACAGGTATAATTTCCATTCATTTCCGGTAAGAAATGAAGCTGTTCAAACATAAAAGCCTGAAATTCATCTGTACTTGAAACAAGCATCTAAGAAAAACCTCCTTCTTAATTTCTATACCCCATTTTCCCCATTCCCGCAATAAAATAATCATTTGCTAAACAAAAATTATCAATATCCATGCAACACTTGCAAACAATCAAATGCATGATAAAATAGACTTACTTTTGTTAGCGCAAACTAACACTTGCAATATATATTGCAGTTTGCAGACAAAACAATTGCGAAGAATGAAAACAAAACATAAAGGAGAACTTTTACATGAAAAAAAATCATTTATTTTCCATTATCACGGCAGGTATGCTTACCATCACCCTGTTAGCGGGATGTGGGAATACAGGCAGCAACGCAAATGCAGACCCAGGAAGTAACACAAATACGGTGCAGGAGAGTACAGAGGATCAGGCATCCGCAGTACCGGAGAGCGAAGCGCAGATAACCGGGGAAGGACAAAATGGTGAGACAATTATTGTGACGGACGTCCGCGGTGAGGTGGAGATTCCGGCAGATCCGCAGAGGATCGTAGATTTAAGCGGCAACAGTGATATCTTATCGATCCTTGGCTATTCCGTTGTGGGAACCGCAAACAGTGATGCTTATGACTATACAAAATTCCCAACCTATCTTGAGGATACATTACAGGGAGCTGAAATTTTAGGTTACAGTATGCAGGATACGATGGATATTGAGGCAGTTATGAATTTAGCCCCTGACCTGATCATCATTTCCACGGTTCAGGAAAAAATGTATGACCAGCTTTCTGAGATCGCACCGACAGTCATGATCCAGTTAGAAGCGCTGAATTGGAAAGAAGATATCCGCACGCTTGCACAGGTATTTGGCAGAGAGGATGCGGCAGATCAGTGGATCAGCTCATATGAAGAGAGGGCGAAAGAAGCCGGAGAAGCAGTCCGTGCTGCATATGGAGAGGATACCAGTTATCTGTCATTTTTAGCGAGCGGTGGACAGTTCTTTGTATTCACAGGTGCCGGATTTGGAAGTGTGCTTTATGAAGATATGGGACTTGCAAAACCGGAAGGTCTGCCGGAGCAGAGTGATATTTCCCTGCCGGTCGTAACATATGAAGGTCTGGCATCGATCGGAGCAGATTATATTTTCCTGATGGCAACGGATGAAGACAAAGCAGAACTTGACCAGAATGCAGTCTGGAACAGTCTGCCGGCAGTACAGAGCGGACAGGTGGTAGAACTTCCGGCATCACCGTATTTTAATCAGGGTTACAGTCCGATCGGACGTGAGCTGCTTTTAGATGAGATTTTGGAGATGTTAGATGGAACGGCAAAGAATTAAGCGGACCTGGGGTGTTGCGATTGCAGGTGTCTGTCTGTTGATACCGGGAATTTTGCTTGCGGTCTGTATGGGCGCCATGGAGATTCTGCCGGTGGATATCTGGAATGGCATTTTTCATAATACCGGATCTCTTACGGACATGATGATCCGTGATGTACGGCTTCCGAGGGTGATTTGTGTACTGGTGACAGGCGGTATCCTTGGAATGACCGGAGCAATGATGCAGGGGGTGACGCGCAATCCGATTGCGGAACCGTCACTGCTGGGGATCAGTCAGGGGGCGACGCTTTTTGTCGCCCTTCTTTACGCGTCAGGAATTGGTGCAACTGCGGGAAATACGCTGCTTGCAGCATTGCTTGGAGCATTTTTTTCCGGTGTGCCTGTACTTATATTTACCATGAAAAATCCGGGAAATTTAAGTGTCACAAAATTGCTTTTAGCGGGAACGGCAATGAGTACCTTTTTTACGGCACTCACCTCGGTGGCGGGGCTTTTGTCGAACCAGTCACAGATGGTTGGGTTCTGGGTATCCGGTGGATTTCGCGGGGCAACGTGGCTGGATGTAAAAATTATTTTAGCGGCAGGGATACCGGGATTTCTGGCAGCAGTGCTCCTTGCACCGAAAATTAATGTGATCAGTCTCGGAGATGATATGGCAACCGGACTTGGTATCCATCCGCAGAGGGTGCGTTTTATCACAATTCTTTTGATGATTCCGTTATGTGCGGCAGCAGTGGTGGTGGGAAAAACAATAGGTTTTGTCGGACTTATGATTCCACAGACGATAAGGCTGTTTGCAGGCACGGATTACAGGCGGGTAATTCCGCTTAGTTTTCTGTGCGGAGCCGTACTTTTAACTTATGCGGATATTGCAGCGCGCATGATCTATCAGCCATATGAGGTACCGATTGGAATTTTTACAGCAATGCTTGGAGTACCATTCTTTTTATACATGGCGGGAAAGGAGCGGGGATGATGCGTATGAAAAAAAGAAAAACAGCAGTTTTTGCGTGCGTGATCGTATTATTTTTCTGTGCCATCCTCTTGGGACTTTGCTGGGGCAGTTATGAGATATCGGTGCATGAAGTCATTGCGACGCTGCTTGGAAATGGAACAAAAATACAGAATACGGCAATTTTTGGAATCCGTTTACCGCGTATCCTGCTTGGTATTTTTGTGGCGGCAGGGCTTGCGATATCGGGCGGTGTTTTACAGACAATGACAAGGAATGAGCTTGCTGACCCGGGAATCATTGGCATCAATGCGGGCGGTGCAACGGCAGCAGTGTTGTTTATCCAGTTTCAGACAAACGCATATTTCAGTGAACTTGGGACATTTTCTATTTATCTGCTTCCACTTATGGCAATTTCAGGGGCACTTGCAGCGGCATTTTGCATTTATTTTCTCTCCAGCAGGAAAGGGTTAAAACCAAAACGTCTGCTTTTGACCGGAATTGGGATCAATGCCGGACTAAATGCGTTTATCACTTTTTTTATGTTCAAGGGAGGTCCTGGGGATTACAACCGGGTAATGATCTGGACGTCCGGCTCACTCTGGGGGGCCGGATGGGCATACGTCAGAGCTTTGGTACCCGTGATTTTACTTGGCGGGGCATATATTTTTTATAAAGGCCGAATGTTGGACGCGTTAAGTTTTTCGGATGAAACGGCGATTGGCTGGGGAATTTCCATCGAGCGTGAACGGAAAAAAATGTTGCTCTGTGCAGTTATTCTTGCGGGAGCATCGACTGCATTTGCTGGAAATATCGGCTTTATCGGACTGCTTGCGCCGCATGCAGCAAAAAAAGTTGTTGGAAACGGACACCGGGTATCACTGCTTCTTGCGGCTTTGATCGCTGCAGTCATGCTGATTTTTGCAGATACGGTCGCAGGAAATTTATTTTCACCAATCGAAATCCCGGCGGGAATTGCGGTGTCGCTGGTTGGTGTACCGTATTTTGTATACCTGATGTGGAAGGAGTAGCGAGGATATGGAAACAATAAATGCGATAGAGGTAAAAGGACTCTGGGCGGCATATGAGGACCGCATGATCATAGAGGAGATGAATTTAAAAATACCGAAGGGAAACATCACGATCATTATCGGTGCAAATGGCTGTGGAAAATCCACACTGTTAAAAGTGATTTCAAGAATTTTGCCTGCAAAGAGGGGTGAAGTCCGGATTGATGGAATGGATATCCGCAAAGAAAAAGCAGAACATATCGCCAAAAAAGTTGCTGTTCTCCCGCAGACTCCGACCTGTCCGGATGCAATTACCGTGCGTGAGCTGGTTTCCTACGGACGTTTTCCTTACCGCAAAGCGATTGGAGGCATGAGCCGCCACGACATAGAGCAGGTGGACTGGGCACTTGAAAAAACAGGTCTGACAGAAATTTCCGGCCGCCTTGTGACAGAATTATCCGGCGGACAGAGACAGCGCGCATGGATCGCCATGACACTTGCGCAGGAGACGGAAATGATCTTGCTTGATGAGCCGACGACATATCTGGATATGGCATATCAGCTGGACGTGCTGCAGCTTTTAGAGCGCATGAACCGGGAAAAACAGCTTACGATCGTGATGGTGCTGCATGACTTAAACGAAGCCTGCCGCTTTGCAGATCACATTATTGGACTGAAAAATGGTAAGGTTGTCTGTGAGGGAAGACCGGCAGATGTGATCACACGGGAAAATATCCGGGAAATTTATGGAATTGATGCAAAACTGGTGATGAGTGATGGAGGATACCCGATCTGTATGGAATTTGACAGAGTTATAAAAACTTTATGATTTGTTCGATTTACAACCGTAATTGACTATGATAATTTAATATTAAGGCTCTTTGGTGGGGAAAATGCGCCGGAGAGTCTTTTCTTTTGTACGATTCCCGCCATCCGAAAAAATAGATGGTTTTGATGACAGATATCTGTCCGTAAAAACAGGTTTATCTGTGAAATATATCATCTATTAATCAGAGAAGGATTGGGGGAAATATCTATGAAATCAGGAAAAAAAGTCATCCGGGTGGCATTAGCCATCCTCTGCATGGTTTCCATGCTTTTTATTTCAGAGTATCAGAAAGTAGAAGTATATGCAGCCTCAGGATATGGGTTCATTTTCTTAAGTGCATATGAAAAAACATTAAAAACAGGGGACACTTATTGTCTGTCTGTGGTTTCATCCGGCAGTAAAAAACCGACATTTACATCCAGTGATTCAAAGGTCGCATCGGTTAATACCTACGGAAAAATCACCGCAAAAAAGGCGGGAAGTACGACGATCACGGCAAAAACAAAAAATGCGGAGGCAAGCTGTAAGGTTACTGTCACAAAGACAAAAGTTACCTTAAATAAGACCAGCCTGACACTGGAAAATGGGGAAAGTGCAGTACTTACTGCAGCCTCATCCACCGGACATAAGGTGACGTGGAAGTCGGCAAAGACAAGCATTGCATCGGTAAGTGAAAATGGAAAAGTAACAGCAAAGAAGCCGGGAACAACTACGGTTACTGCAAAGGTTGACGGTACATCTGTGAATTGTAAAGTGACAGTAAAAAGTCCGACAGTCCGCCTGATGCCGTCTAAAATCTCGTTATACAGACGGGAAAAGTATAAACTTAAGGTATCTTCCACGTCAAAAACAACACCAGTGTGGAAAACCAACAAAAAAAGTGTGGCGACTGTGGATGAAACAGGAAAAGTAACCGCGGTCAAACATGGAACGGCAGTCATTACTGTAACCGTAGATGGAGTCAGCAAAAATTGTGAAGTGACGGTCAGATCTCCAAAGATTACATTTGAGCAGACGACGATTACACTTCATCCGGGGGAACGTGCAAGAGTAAATGCGACGGTATCTTCCGGCAATCAGCCGGCGTATTCCTGCTCTAACTCCAATGTGGTGTCGGTAGATGCAAACGGGGTTATCACTGCGAAAGCAGCTGGCAGGTCTTATGTCTACGCCAGTGAGGATGGAACAAAGGAACGCATGACGGTGTATGTGAAAGAGAAGGAATAAAAGGTGCAGGGATTGTTGTATAGACAAAAACTGGAATAGGAACAAAAGCACAAAGTCAGGCATGGCATCAGATTGTGAAAGAAAATTGCTGCAGTTCACACAATAGGTGTGGACAACAGCAGGAAACAGATGGCGGGAAGTACAAAAGATAAATGGAAGTTGCATGTTTACACCAAAAATAAAATCCGCTAAAATATAGAAAATTACAGAATGCAGATACAATTCACAACAATAGAATGTTCGCAAAGCGCAGGCTATTATTTTTTATATCGGAGAAAGGCGGTAGTGAGGATGGAGGATATGACAGAAAAAGAACTGATCACGGTTTTAATTGATAAATATACAGATTTACAGCGCATCAAACGTGCAAACAATGGGGTGGAAAATCAGGAGCTGGAGTATCAGATCAAAGTGACGATTGCAAAGCTGGCATCTCTTGGAGTGTCCGTGGAGGATATTACGTTATGACAGAAAAAGAATGGCGCATGTTCAATGACATTCTTCTGGAAATCTATTATGCCGGAAGCCTGGAGACGTTTGGAGAAAGATGTTTAAAACTGATCCGTATATTGATTCCATATACGCAGGGTTATTTTTTAGTGATAGATGAAGACGGCAGGTTAGACGTGGCGCATTCGGTATTTGAAAATGTGGATCCTGTCATGAAACGGAAATACTTAGATACTTATTTTGCAAAAGACTATCTGATGCAGATGTGCAATTTTACAAAATCAATGGCATACCGCGATACCGATCTTTTAACGGATGAGAAACGAAGAGCATCGGTGATTTACCGTGAGTATTTTAAACCCCAGAAATTAGATATGGGATGCGGGCTTATCATTATGAGATGGAAATTTTGCAGACATTTCTGCCTCATTTTGAAAAAAATGTTTTTGCCTATGCAAACCATTATGTTTCGGGTGCGGCTGATTATTTTGATGGCATCGAGCCGCTGCCGGAAGAATATCAGATGGTAAAAAGACGGTACAGCGGTTTCTTTGGGACGGATCTGGAGATTTTGTTAAAAGGACTTGGCGTTGAACATATCTATGCAGTTGGTCTTCTGACGGATGTCTGCGTACATTATACCTGTGCGGATGCGCATCAGCATGATTATCACATTCATGTGGTGCGCGAGGCTGCGGGAGGATCCTCTCTTACGGCGCATGAGGCAGCACTTGCGGCAATCGAATATTTACAGCATGGATCGGTGATCAGTGAGAAAGAGGTGTGTGAATGATGAAGAAAAAATAATTGTGATGGTATTTGTTTTGACGATGGCGTCAAATCCGTTTGTTGGATTGGCGCCATTTTATGTTGCGATGGATAAAGGATTTTTTGAGGACTGTGGTCTGGATTTTTCCATGGTGGATTTTGATGATTCGAGTGCATCCTGCTCGGCACTGTTAGCAGGAAAAGTTGATCTTGCGTATACAACTTTGGATGCAGCGATCATTGCGGAGAGCCAGTATGAGGAAGATATGTTAGATGTAACGGCAATCGTGGACGAGTCTGCCGGAGCTGACGGAATCCTTGTCAAAAATGATATTAACAGTATTGCAGATCTGAAGGGAAAGAAAGTCGGCGTGTCTATCAATCAGACTTCACATTATCTGCTGATGCAGGCGCTGGAGACGGCAGGTCTTACAGATGCAGATGTAGATCTTGTCAATATGACATCTTCGGATGCAGGAGTATCTTTTATCAGCGGTGATCTGGATGCGGCTGTCACATGGGAACCATATCTTAGCAACGCGGTAGAGCAGGGAGTTGGAAAACTCATTTTTTCCAGTAAAGATGCCCCGGTTTCTATTTTGATAAAGGAATTATTGAGAAGCCAGTGGAACCGTCACAATTACTGGCAGAAGAATAATAGCAGGATCCGGCTGCTTTTAACGGATATTGTCGTATGATTTTTCCTGTGATAGAATTGGGGAAAATACGAGTTGGAATGAGCAGATATGGAAAACACATTAAAAGAAACAGAATGGCTGACCATCAATAAAGTGTTGCTGGAAATGTATGATATTACCGATATTGATCAATTTACGGAACGGGTGTTAAAAACTTACCGTATGTTGATCCCATATACGAAAGGATATTTTATTGTTTTTAATGAAGCAGGCGGCATTGAAAGCGAAAAATCGTCCTTTATTGAGATGGAGCCGGGAGTCTATGAAGAATATCTGGATTCTTATTATGAAAAAGACTACATGAAATATACATTTGAATTGTCTGAGCATACGATCACTTACCGTGATACCGATATTATGGAGGAGTCACTGCGGCAGAAAACAGAGTTTTATCAGGGATTTTTAAAACCGAATCATATCCCGTTTGGCGCGGGGATACTGCTTCGCAGATATGGAAAACCGATTGGTATTGTTAATTTTTTCCGAAGTGAACTTCTTGGGGATTTTTCGGACAAAGATATGTTTATCTTAGAAGTGCTAAAGGGGCACCTTTCCCATAAACTGGCAGGACTACTCAATGGAACAAAGCAGGCGGCAGGCGACAGGAATAAGATGCTTGCACATCTTGCGGCAGAATTTGAACTGTCAGAGCGGGAAAAAGAAGCACTGACCTGTATGGACGGGGGAATGACAAATGCCCAGATCGCAGAGAATATGGGAATCAGTCTTTCTACGGTAAAAAAACATGTTTACCATATTTTTGAAAAAGTAGGGGTAGACACCAGAGCGCAGCTTCGTAATGTTTTAGAGACATATAACTCTACAAAGTTCTAAAAAAGTTCTAATTATACAGAAAAAAATGCATACAAAGTTCAATTGTCACATTATTTTTCCGATGCTACAATCAGTGCATAAGAAAACAGAAAGAGGAAATGCAAAGGTGCATAAAAAGCAGCCTTTGCGTTTCCTCTTTTTTTGTACCCAAAATAAGCGTTTGATCAGCAGATTCAAAGAAAGGTGGAAATTATTATGAAGAAAATCTGGAGCAAGACATTAAGACCGGGAGAAAAATGGTCAGGAAATATTGGACGTGGAAAATATATTCATTTCAAGGCGCTCGGCGATGACGCAAATGTTTCCATGTTGATGTACAACATGTTAGATACTTCGGAGCGCTATAACATGCCGGATACGTTAAAAGCACAGTTTATTTCCTCCCTGACAAAAGGAAATGTGCTGATGAGCGATAACGGACGTGTGTTGGCCAGTATCGTGGAGGACAGCCTTGGATGGCATGATACGATCTCAGGATATACGACAAGGCTTCTTACCGATGAAAAATACGGAAAGACAACTTACCAGGAGATGAGAAATGACTGGTACCGCTGCGGTGAGGAGAACTTCAAAATGGAGCTGGTGCGCAACAATATGAGCGCGAGAGATTTAGTCCCGTGCGTGAACCTTTTCTCAAAAGTTTACATTGAGGAAGATGGCAGCATGCATTTTGAGGAAGGCCACTGTAAAGAGGGAGCAACCGTAACACTCCGCACGGAAATGGATATGATCTTTATCGTATCAAATACACCAAACCCGTTAGATCCGGCAAAAGAATTTCCTTCGGTTCCGGTTTCCATCGAAGCATATGATGCACCGGAAGTTGATCTGACCGATGAATGTGTCAACTATCGCCCGGAGAACTACAGAGCATTTGAAAATACATGGGAATATTACAACCTGCTGGGACGTTAAAAGGCAGAACGGAGCCAAATCAGTAAACAATCAGGCAGAGAAAATTGTTGTAGAAAACGGAGGTTAAGAGATATGTACGGATTTATAGAGAAAACAAGTGATTTAAAAGAAGAAAATGCAATTTATAACGAAGTCGTGGAAGCCGGGAAAGGCTGGATGCATGAACTGCTTCCGGGACAGTCCTTAAGAATTGTAGACATGGAAGGAAATCAGGCAGTCGATACCACATTTTATGACATGACCAACCCGGAGGATCATTACGGAGCAATCCCAACGATCGTGATGCAGAAGAATATTTATCTGACAACAGGTACGATCCTAAGAACTGAGTCAGGAAAGCCGTTGTTAGAGATCACGGCAGATCTAACCGGACGTCATGACACGATCGGCGGTGCATGTTCCGCACAGAGCAATACAGTAAGATATGCAAGAGAAAAAATTTACATGCACAACTGCAGAGACAGCTTCATGTTACAGCTTGCAGACGATACGCATGGTTTCATGAAACGTGACCTTGCCCCAAACATTAACTTTTTCATGAATGTTCCGGTGTCAAAGGATGGCGGTTCAAAATTCGATGATGGTGTTTCTGCACCGGGCAAATATGTGGAGATGAAAGCGTTAGAGCATACGATGGTGTTAGTCAGCAACTGTCCGCAGCTCAATAATCCATGTAATGCATACAACCCGACCCCGATCAGGATGCTGATCTGGGACGCAGAGTAAAAATGTGAAAAAAGTTTGGAGGATTCCCTATGTTTGATAAAGTACTGATAGCAAATCGTGGAGCAATCGCAGTTCGAATTGAACGTACCTTAAAGAAAATGGGAATCGGCAGTGTTGCTGTATATTCGAAGGCGGATCAGGATAGTTTACATGTGGAACGTGCAGACGAGGCAGTATACATTGGCGATGGTACGGCAAAAGAGACATACCTCGATACAAAAAAGATCATAAAGGCTGCACTGGATACCGGTGCAAAAGCCATCCATCCGGGATACGGATTTTTGAGTGAGAATACAGATTTTGCGAAAGAATGTGAGGAGAACGGCATTAAGTTCATTGGACCGGATTCTGAACAGATCAAGTTATTCGGTTTGAAACATTCCGCAAGAGCACTTGCAGAGAAGGCAGATGTTCCACTGTTACCTGGAACCGGACTTTTGTCCGGAGTGGAAGAAGCAGTTACAGAGGCAGAAAAAATCGGATATCCGGTTATCTTAAAGAGCACCGCAGGCGGCGGTGGAATCGGAATGAGGATCTGTAACTCCACCGAAGAATTACGGCAGGCTTATGATGCAGTTTGTCATCTTGCTGCAGCGAACTTTAACGATGCCGGCGTATTTCTTGAAAAATATGTAACACGTTCCCGCCATGTGGAAGTGCAGATTTTCGGCAACGAATATGGTGAGACAACAGCACTGGCAGAGAGAGACTGTTCGGTACAGAGAAGAAACCAGAAAGTAGTTGAGGAAAGCCCGGCACCAAACCTTTCGGATGAAGTCAGGGAAAAAATGTATGCGGCAGCAGAACGGCTTGCAAAGGAAGCTTCCTACAGAAGTGCCGGAACGGTTGAATTTTTATATGATGATCAGACGGAAGGATTTTATTTCCTTGAGGTAAATACAAGACTTCAGGTAGAACATGGTATCACAGAGGAGGTACTTGGGATCGACCTTGTGGAGTGGATGGTCAAAGAGGCTGCCGGTGAGTTAAAAAATATAAAATCACTGGTACATAAGCCGCAGGGACATGCGATCGAGGTTCGTGTCTATGCTGAGGACTGCATTAACGGATTCCGCCCTGGCACAGGAAAGATCGATGCGGTTACATTTTCACCGGAAGCGCGTGTGGAGACCTGGATCCAGAAAGGTGTGGAGGTAACATCCCTTTATGATCCGATGCTTGCAAAACTGATCGTACATGGAAGTGACCGTGCCGATGCGATCGCAAAGATGGAACGTGTACTTAAAGATTCAAGAGTGTACGGAATTACCTCAAATATGCAGTATTTAGCAGCACTGTTAAAAACAGAAACCTATCAGACCGGTGCATTGTTTACCGGAATGTTAAAAGATTTTATGCCACAGGAGCATGCAATCGAAGTACTTGACGGCGGAGTACAGACAACGGTTCAGGATTATCCGGGCATGATCGGTTACTGGTTTGTAGGAGTTCCACCTTGCGGCCCAATGGATGCTTATAACTTCCGAATTGGAAACAGCATTCTTGGCAATGATGAGAGTGCACCGGGATTAGAGCTGACATTAAGAGGCGGCAGTTACCGTTTCCGTACAACCGTAAGTTTCTGTATCACAGGTGCAGATATGAAGGCAACCTTAGATGGAGTGGAGATCCCGATGTATCAGGTGGTACATGCATCCGCCATGCAGGTGCTGAAATTTAAAGACTGTAAAGTCGGAATGAGAACCTATCTCTTAGTGGCAGGCGGATTTGATATGCCAAAGATCATGGGCAGCAGTTCTACATTTATTGATGGAAAATTCGGCGGACACAACGGACGTACCTTACGCACCGGAGATGTGCTTCGTTTACAGGAAAAATGTGTGATCGATTCGATCGATTCCATGCCGGAAAAATATCGTCCAAAACTGACGAATGAGTGGACGATCGGTGTGATCCCGGGGCCACAGCCGACACCGGAATATTTGAAACCGGAATACTTAAAGACCTTAACAGAATATGAGTATGAGGTAAACTTTAACAGCGCGAGAACCGGTATCCGTTTAAATGGCCCGATCCCTCAGTGGGTACGGGAGGATGGCGGCGAGGCAGGACTTCATCCGTCAAACATTCACGACAATGCCTATGCGGTAGGTACCCTGGATCTGACCGGTGACCAGTCCATTTTACTTGGACCGGACGGTCCGAGCCTTGGAGGATTCGTATGTTCCGTGACAACGGCAAAAGGCGAGATGTGGAAATTAGGACAGCTTCATCCGGGCGATAAAGTTCACTTCAGGCTTCTTGATTTAGATCAGGCAAAGGAAATCCGGGAAGCGGAGGAAGCAAATCTTCGTCATGAACATCAAGAAGTTGTACTGCCGGAGCAAAAAGATCTTGATTACCATTACGCGATCCTCGCGGAGGAAACGGCAGCGGGAACAAAGATCGTTGCAAGACTTGATGGTGAAGATAATATTCTGGTGGAATACGGAGAGATGGAACTCGATATTGCGATCCGTTTCCGGGTTCACGTTCTAATGCAGGAGTTAAAGAAAAAAAATCTGCCGGTCATTGACCTGACACCGGGCATCCGTTCCTTACAGATACATTTTGATATCGAAAAGATTTCCCTTAAGGAAATGCTTGCAGCGGTACTTGAAACCAACCGCACATTACCGGAACTTTCCGATGTAACGGTTCCGTCAAGAATCATCTGGCTTCCGTTATCCTGGGATGATCCGCAGACACAGCTTGCAGCGAAGCGTTATCAGCAGACGGTAAGACCAAACGCACCATGGTGTCCGAGCAACCCGGAATTTATCCGCAGGATCAACGGCTTAGACAGCATAGAGGATGTAAAGAAGATTGTATTTGATGCGGATTATCTGGTACTTGGACTTGGCGATGTTTATCTTGGAGCTCCGGTTGCAACACCCGTTGATCCGAGACACCGTATGGTAACGACCAAATACAACCCGGCAAGACCATGGACACCGGAAAATGCAGTTGGAATCGGTGGCGCATACCTGTGTGTATATGGTATGGAGGGTCCTGGCGGTTATCAGTTTGTCGGACGTACCATTCAGATGTGGAATCCGTTAAAAGAGACAGAATATTTCAAACATGGGAAACCATGGCTGTTGGATTTCTTTGATCAGATCCGTTTCTATCCGGTCAGCGCAGAGGAAATCTTAAAAGACAGAGAAGATTTTCTTCGTGGCAGGTTCAAGATTAAGATAGAAGAGACAAGCTTCAACCTTGGAAAATATGAGCAGTTCTTAAAAGAACATGAAGATACGATCCGGGCATTTAAAGATCATCAGGAAGCATCTTTTGAGGCAGAGCGGAAGATGTGGAAAGAAAAAGGACTCGATGAGTTTGATTCCGAGACACAGGATGCACCGGCAATCGTGGAAGAAACCGTACCGGACGGCTGTGAGGCAGCAAGAACCAATATTCCGGGAAGTGTATGGAAGGTATTAGTCGAGGACGGACAGAAGGTCAGAGAGGGGGACACTCTTGTGATCTTAGAGAGCATGAAAATGGAATTCCCGGTTACGGCAGAGTACAGCGGAATCATTGAAAAAGTATATTTAAAACCGGGCGAACAGGTAAATTCCGGACAGCTTGCGGCAAGTATCCGCGTGTAAAAGGAGAGTGATAAATATGAAATATTTCCCCAAAAAACTGACAATGACATGGATCAGAAACAGTTATAAAGAAGGATCACTTAGTCCGGAGGAGCTTGCCGGCGAGATCGTGCGCCGGGCAGAAAAGTACAGGGATTATAATATCTGGATTGTCGCGCCGGATCTGAAACGGATGATGGATTACATTGAAAAACTTCCAAAAGATATGGAATCACTTCCATTATGGGGTATCCCGTTTGCAGTCAAGGACAACATTGATGTGGCGGGATCTCCTACGACAGCAGCGTGTCCGGATTATGCATATGATCCAAAAGAAGATGCAGCGGTTGTAAAAAAACTGATCGGGGCAGGCGCATTTCCGGTTGGGAAAACCAACTTAGACCAGTTTGCAACAGGTCTTGTCGGAACAAGAAGCCCTTATGGAGAAGTAAAAAACGCACTTGATCCAGAGCTGATCAGCGGTGGATCAAGTTCCGGTTCCGCAGTCTCTGTGGCACTTGGAATGGCAGCGTTCTCACTGGGAACAGATACCGCAGGTTCCGGCCGTGTACCGGCAGCATTAAACTGTCTGGTCGGCTACAAGCCGTCTCTCGGCGCCTGGTCGACCAAAGGAGTGGTTCCGGCATGCGCAAGCCTTGACTGTGTCACCGTGTTTGCAAACAGCCTGGAAGATGCAGAGAAAGTCAACCTTGCGGCACGCGGCGTGGATGAAGAGTGCTGCTGGTCAAGGGAGTACAAAGAGCCACTGCCAAAACTTCCGAAAAAAATCTGTCTGGCAAAAGACGGTGTGACATTTTATGGACCATATGCAGATATTTACAAAGCAAAATGGGAACAGGCGAAAAAGCGGATCGAGGATATGGGGATTACCGTGGAATATATCGATTACACGATGTTTTCAAAGGCAGCATCCATTCTTTATGACGGACCCTGGGTGGCAGAGCGCTGGAAAGATCTCGGTGATTTCGTGGAGAGCCACCCGGGAAAAGTATTTCCGGTAACAGAAACAATTTTAAGGTCAGGCGATAAACCGGAGCACACGGCAAGAAAAGTATTCGAGGCGATGCACCAATTACAGGAATACCGGATGCGGGCAAGACACATTTTAAAAGACGCCGTTCTCATCATGCCGACGGCGGGCGGTACATTTAAAAGAGATGATGTCAGAAAAGATCCGATTTCCACAAACAGTCAGATGGGACTTTATACAAATCACTGTAACCTGCTTGATATGTGCGCCATAGCAGTGCCGGAAAATACGGCAGATACAAGCATTCCGTTTGGAATCACTATTTTCTCATTATCCGATCAGGAGGGCGAGATCCTTGGTACAGCGGAACAGTTTTTACAGACACAGAGCATTCCGTTTGCGGTATGCGGACTGCATAAAAAAGGATTTCCATTGGAAAGCCAGCTGACAGAGCTTGGGGCTTCCTATCGGGAAAGTGTAAACACCGCACCACATTACAGGCTGTACCGTCTGGATACGGTACCGGAAAAACCGGGGATGGTGTATGACGATAAAAAAGGCGCTGCGATCGCAGTTGATATCTATGAACTGCCGGTTGTGAGTGTCGGAGCATTTTTAGGGCAGATCAGGAAACCACTCTGTATCGGGGATGTGGAATTATCCGATGGCAGGATCGTTAAAGGTTTTCTTTGTGAGGAATGCGGGTCTGCGGATGCAAAGGAGATCACCGATATCGGAACATATGAATTAGTATGATAGAAATAACACGAATAAATGGAGGAAACAAACATGAAGATGATAAAAGCGATTGTCAGACCGGAAAAATCAGAGGATGTACTTGATGCACTGCTTGCAGGCGGTTTTGCAGCAGCAACCAAAATGAGCGTGCTTGGACGTGGAAAACAGAAAGGTTTAAAAGTAGGTGACACCTATTATGATGAAATCCCCAAAGAACTGATCATGCTTGTTGTGGAAGATGGGGACGTGGATAAGGTGCTGAAAGTAATTGTTGAGAACGCGAGAGTCGATAAAAACGGAACCTACGGAGATGGAAAAATTTTTGTCAGCGATGTGGAGCGTGCAATCACGATCAGCAGTGGAAAAGACGAGTTATAGGACGGAGGTGCCGCGATGAAAGAGGTAATGATTATATTAAGACCGAAAATGTATTTTCCGACAAAAGATGCCTTAGACCAGGCGGGATTTCATTCTATGACGATCCGTGAGATCATCGGGCGGGGAAAATGTCCGGTACATTACGATTATGATGAGGGCGCACCGGTAAAACACAGACTGGTCGCTAAAAGAATGATCGATATGTTTGTCAGGGATGAAGATTTACAGAAACTGATCGACACGGTTGTGGAGGTTAATAAGACGAATCATGCCGGAGACGGAAAAATTTTTGTACTTCCGGTTAATGATGCGATCCGCGTAAGAACCGGAGAAAAAGGAATCGAAGCGATCATGTAAGCGCAGTAAGAGGAAGAGGAGGACAACCATATGAAAAAAATTAAGAGAAGTATCAGTATTCTGCTCATTGCAATGATGGCACTTGCCATGTTAGGAGGATGTGGAAATAACAGCACATCAGGAAACAGTACAGCAAATGGTGATAGTGCAAAAGCGACGGAAAAGACCGCAGATGCAGGAGAGGCAAAAGGAACAGAGAGCAATCCGTTCATCCTTGGTGTCAGTCCGATGTCCGGCTGGTATGCATGGTATGGCGTGAAGGACACCGGTATTTTTGAACAGAATGGTGTCTATGTTGACCTCCAGTTTTTCCCGGTATACAGTGATTCGCTGACCGCATTTTATTCCGGACAGGTGGATGGTATCTGTATCGCAGCTTCCGATGCGGTAGCGCCGGTCAATGAGGGTGTGGATTTTAAAGTTGTTTTAGTCAATGATAACTCCTACGGTGCAGATGGTATCGTGGTACAGGATGGAATTAACAGTATTGAAGATTTAAAGGGTAAGACAGTTGCAACTGAGGTTGGTACCTTAGAGCATATGTTTTTGCTGAAAATATTAGAAGAAAACAATATGACGGTCGATGATGTCAACTTTGTCAATATGACGATCAACGATGCAGGCCCGGCATTCATTGCGGGAAGTATCGATGCAGCAGTGCTCTGGGAGCCGACACTTTCCACAGCGATAGGTGCAGGTGGAAAACTTTTGTACAGCACAAAGGAAGAGCCTGGTTTGATCCCGGATACACTTGCGGTCAGACAGGAAGTGCTGGATTCAAGTTCCGATGCGGTACAGAAAATCGTCGATTCCTGGTTTGATGGTGTTGAAAAATTAAATGCAAGAGATGATGATTTCATTCAGGCAATCAGCGACGGTGCAGAACTTACCAGAGATGATTATATGACCATGTTAGACGGTGTTACTATTTTTGATAAGGCAAAGAATGAAGAAACTTTTAAAGACGGAGAGGATTATACCTATCTTTCTTATACGTTACAGAAATCGGCGGAGTTCCTGTTATCAACCAAGATGATCGATGAGATCCCGGATGATTTAAGCTCTATTTTGGATGATACCTACATTAAGGGGGCAGAATAATGATTCGAATTAAGATAAGAAAGGAAATCGACAGAAAAAAATATCTATTGTTTGCAATACTTTCATTTGTCATTGTACTTGCTGCGTGGCTGATTGCAAGTGAAAGTGGTGCGATCAAGGAAATTTTTCTTCCGAAACCACAAAATGTGGTGAACTACTATATAGAGTCCATCAAGGATGGAAGCCTGCTTCAGAACACAGGCATTAGTATTTACCGTATCACTCTTGGTTTTGTATATGCGGTTCTTTTAGGTGTTCCGATCGGTATTTTAGTTGGAACATTCAAAAAGGCAGAAGCATTTATCCGCCCACTGTGTGAGTTTGTCCGTTATATGCCGGTTCCGGCATTTGTACCTCTTATCATGGTATGGGTAGGCATCGAGGAAAGTGCAAAGATCACCGTCATTTTTATCGGTACATTTTTCCAGCTTGTCTTAATGGTTGCGGATGATGCGCTTGCGGTGCCAGATGATCTGATCAATGCCGGTTATACATTAGGTTCGAACACACCGAAAACGATCTTTAAGATCTTAATTCCGGCAATGATGCCAAGACTGATGGAAACACTGCGGATGATGATCGGATGGGCATGGACTTATTTAGTCAGTGCAGAACTTGTTGCGGCAAATACCGGACTTGGGTACACTATTTTGAAATCACAGCGGTTTTTAAAGACGGATGCTATTTTTGCAAATATTATTCTGATCGGTCTGCTTGGACTGATCACGGACCGCATCTTTGCATTTTTAAATAAAAAACTGTTTCCGTGGGCGGCTGCGTAAACCGTTAGAAAGGTAAGGTTTTATCATATGGGATTTTTTAAGAAAAAAAAGAATACACTTCCGCCTGCGGAAGATCATATTGAGGCAAATCTTGCAAACAGTACCGTCTATGTCAGAGATCTGCAGAAAATATATCCATCGGCAAAAGGCGATGTCCAGGCGATGAAAGATGTGAACATCAATGTCATGGAAAATGAATTTGTGTCGATCGTAGGACCGTCCGGCTGTGGTAAATCCACTCTTTTGCGTATGATCGGCGGTCTTGATACGGCAACATCAGGAAAGATCGTCATTCAGGATCGTGACATTATAGGCCCTGGAGCGGATCGTGGCATGGTATTCCAGTCCTATACACTTTTTCCGTGGATGACAGTCGGAGATAACATTAAGTTCGGATTAAAACTGCGGAAAATGCCGGCGGACCAGCAGGAAGAGATTCTGAATAAATATTTAAAGATCATCAAACTGGAAAAATTCCGTGACAGTTATCCAAGAGAACTTTCCGGTGGCATGAAACAGAGGGTTGCGATCGCGAGAGCACTGGCAAACAGCCCGGAGGTACTGCTTATGGATGAACCGTTCTCTGCCTTAGACCCGCAGACCAAAGCGGACATGCAGCTTTTAATGCGCCAGATCTGGCAGGAGGAAAAGCCGACTGTTATTTTTGTCACACACGATATAGAGGAGGCAGTCTTTTTATCCAGTAAAATTTATGTGCTGACACAGAGACCGGGAACCGTAAAGGCAGAGGTTCCGGTATTGCTGCCATATGATCGTGATCTGTCACTCAAAGATACGGATGAGTTCATTGAACTTCGCAGGAAGGTGAATCAATTAATTGAACATGAAAGCTTATCTTAGTATAACGCAGGATTTTCTTGTCAATTTTACGGAGTGGTTTTATAATGTGCTAATAAGAATCAGCATAATATTCCGAAAATGGAGAGAACGATGGCAGGAAAATTATATTTATGTGCAACGCCGATCGGCAATCTTGAAGATATCACGTACCGGGTGCTTCGTACATTAAAGGAAGTGGATCTGATCGCAGCGGAAGATACCAGAAATTCCATTAAGCTGTTGAATCATTTTGAGATCAAAACGCCGATGACGAGTTATCATGAGTACAATAAAATAGAAAAAGCCTATCAGCTTGTAGATAAACTGCGGGAAGGAAAAAATATTGCACTGATCACGGATGCGGGTACGCCGGGAATTTCGGATCCGGGCGAAGATTTAGTGCGCATCTGTTATGAGGAAGGGATCGAAGTGACTTCCCTGCCGGGAGCGGCGGCATGTATTACGGCGCTTACCATGTCAGGGCTTCCGACAAGACGTTTCGCATTTGAGGCGTTTTTACCGCGGGATAAAAAAGAGCGTGCCGCTATTTTGCTGGAATTAAAGGACGAAACGCGCACGATCATCATTTATGAGGCACCGCATCATCTGGTCAAAACATTAGAAGAACTGTATGATACGCTCGGAGACCGGCAGATCTCTATCTGCCGGGAACTCACAAAACGCTATGAGGAAAAGATGCGTACGACGTTGTCGGACAGCCTTGTCTATTATGGAGAAAATGAGCCGCGCGGAGAGTATGTGCTCGTGATTCATGGAAAAACCTTCGAGGAACTTGCCGAGGAGGCAAGAAAGTCCTGGGAGGATATGTCGTTGGAGGAACATATGCAGGTATATGAAAGCCAGGGGACACCGCGCAAAGAGGCGATGAAACTGGTGGCAAAAGACCGCGGCATGAGCAAACGGGATGTATATCAGGCACTGCTGAAGGAAGAGTAGATTCGTCACTTCTGGTAAAAATCTTTCAGATAATCCTTTACGATTTGAAACGGTGCCGGGCCGATCGAAAGCACTGCCTGATGAAATGAGATTTCATTATAATCACTGCCAAAGATTTCCTTTGCATAGTCCTTTAATTCCAGAAACTGCAGATAACCCACATAATAACGGAGATAATTTGCCGGTTCTGATATGATATAGCGGTAAATCTCTGCAATGGTGTCCGGATCGCTGATCCCGTAATCGTTCCAGAATTTTATCGTATCGGCAAGCGACCAGCCGTCATAATGGATGCCGATATCGGTCGAGGCATAAAGGCTTAAAAGGGCAGACTGGTTTAAGGCGAGAAGCGTTGCGGCATCCTCCCTCAGCCCGGCATAATGATAGGACATCATCTCCACATAGGTCGCCCAGCCTTCCACATATCCCGGATAGTTTAAAATACTGCGTATCGCCGGTAGTCCGGACTGATAGGACATGATCGTCTGATACAGGTGGCCGGGAAAACCCTCATGGGCGAGCGTTGTGAAATACCGCATGGTGGATGCATCCGTTTTTGCATTGATATAGATAGAATTGGCATTGTAATCATCGATTGGTGCAGTGATATAATAAGCCGGTGCAAGATAATCTTCCATACATTCCTCAATAGGACTGACGGTGTAAGAGACATCCGGAGCCTTTGGGAAATCTGCCTGCATCTGTTCTTTCAGATGTTCTAAAACAGAGGCGGGTTCTGCATAGGAAAGAGAAGCTTTCTGTGCATCCTTCCAGAGAGAGGGATTTGAATCCGTCAGGGCGGCCGCTTCACTTAGATCAGAAAGTCTTTTCTGACCGATCATAGTCTGTATATCCGCAATCGAATCCGCACAGCCGGTATTTTCGTAGACAAGGTATTCGTAATAATCCCTGCCGTGTTTCAGATAGCAGAGCCCTTTTTCATTTTTTCCGCTGCCAAGCAGACTGGTTAAGGAAGATGCCAGAGAAGTATAGGCAGGAAAAATCACTTCTTTTACAATCTTTTCATTTTGTTTTTTATAGGCGGTCTTCTGTTCATCTGACAGATCCTTAAAAGCATCCACTTTTTTATTGAAAGTTAAGATCAGATAATGATCGTCCCCATCGTCTGCAAAACGGGAACACTGTTCGATCACACTTTTACAGATGGCATCGGACATAAAGAGCCCGGCGGCAGCTTTTTGTTTTTCAAAAGCAATGATCTGGTTAAAATAGGAACCGGTCAGGGGCAGCAGTTTCAGGTAAGTTTTGATGTCATCTTCGGAGGAAAAACGATACTCTTCATAAAGTACTGGAAGCTGTGCCTGAGTGCCGGAGGAAGGGTTTAAGTATTCTTCATAAAGTGAAAAATCAGTCCCCTTTTGCTCCATGGCAAGGTAATCCGACAAAATATCGTAAGTCAGCTGCCGGGGTTTGGAAAGTTTTTCGCGGTCAAAACGTTTTAGGGCGGCAGTCGTGTTTTCCAGGGCTGCACGGTTTTCCTTTGATGCCTGACTGGAAATACTGCCAAGTGAAATTGGAACTTCTGTGATTCCGTAAGATTCCGGGGAGGAGAGGGAAAAATGAAGGTTTATGGTATTCAGGGCAGCCTCCGAGCGGAAAAGCTGCAGTAAAAATTCGTCAAAGGCATTCGCGGAGGAGCTGTCAGCGCGTTGATTGTCATTGTCAGTAGATTCAGAAGAAACAGAATCTGTCTGCTCCGGTTCATATCCGGAAGAGATACGGGCAGACTGATCCGGAGCATGCCTGGAGAAAGCGCATCCGTCTAAGAAAACTGTGGGGAAAACGACCAGCAAAATGAGAAAAAGTGTGGATATCCGGCTTAAGCGTGGAAATTTGTGAAAAATATCAGAAAACCATATCAAGATAAAATACCTCAGTTCAAAAATCCAGGTGTTAGTGATATATATGTTGACATTTAGAAAAAATAACTGAAAAAGTTCTATATGAATAATGGTACATATATGGCGATATATAGAAATAAAATAAAAGAAAAACCGGAGAGGTACATATGAATTATCTCTGGGCATTTATGATCTTGACAGGCGTTGTATTTGCCGCATTTCACGGCACACTTCCGGCGGTTACGCAGGCAGCGCTTGACTCGGCAAAAGAGGCGGTAACACTCTGTATTACCATGATGGGAGTGATGTCTTTCTGGGTTGGACTGATGAAAATCGCTGAAAAAACAGGTATCATTGCAGGATTGTCAAGGCGTCTTGCGCCGGTGCTGCATTTTCTGTTCCCGGATATTCCAAAAGATCATCCGGCAAATAAATATATTGCCACCAATATGATTGCCAATATATTCGGACTGGGATGGGCAGCAACACCAGCCGGATTAAAAGCGATGGAGGCGCTGGCGGAATTAGAAAAAGAGCGTGGAAAGAAAGCATTTTCAGATGGCACAGTAAAAAAAGGGGAGCGGACCGCCAGCAACGAGATGTGTGATTTTTTGATCATCAATATTTCATCCCTTCAGATCATACCGGTAAACATTATTGCCTACCGCAGCCAGTATGGAAGTGTGAATCCGGCGCAGATCGTCGGTCCGGCACTGATCGCAACGACATGCAGTACACTGACTGCGATTATTTTTTGTAAAATCAGACAAAATATTTACAAAATCTGACAAATAATTCGTTGTACTATTTGATAAAAGACATTATAATGAGAATAGATTTATGTGTAAGACAAATCCTCAGAGAAAGTGAGGGATACCAATGAAAAAAAATAAGATCTTGATTGTAGATGATAATAAGCTCAACAGGCAGTCCCTGGCTGATATTTTCCGTAAAGCTTATCAGATCGTAGAGTCAGAAGACGGGAAAAAGGCACTGGAGTATCTGAAAAAGGATAAAGGACTTTCGGTAGCGGCAATTATACTGGATCTTATTATGCCTGTAATGGATGGATTTGCTTTCCTGGAGGAATTCAAAAAACACAGCGAATATAAGTATATTCCGATCGTCATTGCGACAACGGAAGACAATGTGGAAAATGAAAAACGCTGTCTGGAGTATGGGGTATGGGATTTTATACCGAAGTCATTCCACCGGGAGATCATCTGGTTTCGTGTCATGAACGCTATCAAAAGGAGCAAACAGCACTTTTTAGAGTATGATTCCCTGACAGGAATTTATAACCGTCAGATGTTTTACCAGAAGACGAGGGAGATGCTAGATGACAGTAAGGATCAGACATTTGCATTTATCCGGCTGGATATTGACCGGTTTAAAATGATCAATTCTTTCTATGGTGCGGCAGAAGGAGACCGTCTGTTAAGATGTATGGCGCACAATATCTGCGGTGTACTCAGTGCATATAAGACGTATACTTATGGCAGATTAAATTCCGATGTTTTTGGAATCTGTGTTGCGGTAGAAAAAGAACAGGATGCACTGCTGATCGCCCAGAAGATCCGGGAACAGGTGAAGAAAAACGGGGAGCTGCGCTGTTATCTTGAGACGTCGGCGGGATGTTATATCATCCGGGACAAGGAGATGGAGGTATCGGCAATCTATGAGCATGCTGTAATTGCGGCACAGGAATGCAAGGGGCAGTATATGCATCATGAGGCACTCTACACGGAACAGATGGGAAAAGAGATGCAGCGGGAGCAGCAGATCATAAACGAAATGGATACGGCACTTGAGGAAAAACAGTTTGTCGTTTATTTTCAGCCGAAGTATGAGTTAGATGGTTATACGCCGCGTGGCGCGGAAGCACTTGTACGCTGGAAAAAACCGGATGGGACGATGGTTTCACCGGGAGAGTTTATACCTGTTTTCGAGAAGAACGGTTTTATTATAAAACTTGATTATTATGTGTGGGATCAGGTCTGCCAGCTTATTGCCACGGCGTTAAGAGCAGGACGTAAGCCGGATCCGATCTCTGTGAATGTTTCCCGTGTCAACCTTTATAATCCCAATTTTTTAGAGTCACTGGTCAATCTTGTGGAAAAATACCGGATACCACCGGAGTACCTGCACTTAGAACTGACGGAGAGTGTTTTTTCCGATACGGAAAATGTCATCTTAAATGCGGTGAATTATCTGCACAAGGCAGGATTTACAATTCTGATGGATGATTTTGGAAGCGGATATTCATCTTTGAACGTGTTAAAGGACATTGATCTGGATGTGCTGAAAATTGATATGAAGTTTCTTTCCAAAGGCAAAGATGATGGGCGCGGAGAAAAGATCTTAGCGGCAGTTATCCAGATGGCAAAAGCGCTGGATATGCCGGTCATTGCAGAAGGCGTTGAAGAAAAGAAACAGGTACAGATGCTAAAGAGACTTGGCTGTAATTATATTCAGGGATATTATTTCGCAAAACCGATGCCGCAGGAGGATTATGAACGGCTGGCGCGAAAATCGCATGAATAATGTGAATTGTTGATACATATAATAAACTAACAGCAGCTTCGGGAAGTGTCCTATGCAGATAATGATGTTTTTATCCGATATCATGATACCACTTCTGATTTTTTTGATTATCGGATATGGGCTGTTGTGCAGGCACAATATCTACGAAGAGTTTATCGAGGGAGCGAAAGACGGATTTGAAACAGTCATAGGGATCATGCCAACACTGATCGGACTGATGGTTGCTGTTGGAATCCTGCGTGCGTCCGGATTTCTGGAATGTTTTTCAAATGTATGTGCTATTTTCACAGAAAAGATCGGATTCCCGTCCGAACTGCTTCCACTTGCTGTTGTGAAAATGTTTTCATCTTCGGCGGCAACAGGTTTGCTTTTAGATATTTATAAGGAGTATGGGACGGATTCGCTGCTTGGGCGGATGGCGTCGATCATGCTCGGAAGCACGGAGACAATTTTTTACACCATGTCTGTTTACTTTATGAGTGTAAAAATCAAAAAGAGCCGCTATACGCTTGCAGGGGCGCTGGCTGCCACGGCAGCCGGAATGGCGGCGAGCGTAGTGCTGGCGGGGATGATGGGATATTGATCTGTAATTATTTGACAATGGGAAAGATAAGGTCTATAATAAAATTATGTAAACAAACAGAGCACATGTTCTGTTGCAATAGCGCGGGATGGAGCAGTCTGGAAGCTCGTCGGGCTCATAACCCGAAGGTCACAGGTTCAAATCCTGTTCCCGCAACTAAAAAACAGTAGTTTAGAGCTGCAGAAGGCAGATTGCTAGACTACTGTTTTTTGATGATAAAATTTAGCAGTATCGTGGGTGGCAAACCTTGAAAATGCATCGAAAATATACTAAAATTATGCATGTTAAAGATATATTACAAAAGGGAAGGTGAACGGTTATGCAAAAGCTGAAAGACATGAAGATAAAAAAGCGGTTAAATACCGGATTTAAAATGGTAACAGGCATTGCGACGATCGCAGCAGTGCTTGGAATTATTGCAATGCTGGTCGCGTCTGGCCGATATGAATATGCGATGACTAATTATGGATTCTCGCAGGGAGATATCGGTAAGGCAATGGTTACATTTTCAGAGACGAGAAGCGCCCTGCGTGCTGTTGTTGGATATGATGAGGAGGACATGATCGAGGCACAGGTATCGCTGCATGATCAGAAAAAGGAAGCCTTTGAAACATATCTGAAAGACATAGAAAGTACCATGGTTTTCCCACAGGCAAAAGAGGCATATAATACGTTAGTTACGGATCTGGACGGCTATTGGGATATTGATGCAGAAGTTTTAGAGCTTGCAACATCATCTTCGGATGATGGTTATTTAAAAGCACAGGAAATCGACACCGGTGAACTCTCACCACAGTATGACAAAATTTATCAGGATCTGGCAACACTGATGGATCTGAATGTACAAAAGGGTGATGCATCAAAGGCATCATTACATAATATGGAGCTCATATTTATGATCGTGATCATAGCGGTGATCGTGGTCTGTATTGTGATTTCCATCCGTATCGGAAATACGATGGCTGTAGATATAGAAAAGCCTCTGACAGCTTTGGCAGAACGTCTGAAATCATTTGCAGAAGGTGATCTTGACAGCCCGTTCCCGGAGAGCGAGGCAGATGACGAGATCAAAGAGATGATCTTAGAAGCGGAACAGATGGCGCATAATCTGAACCTGATTATTACGGATGCAGGGGAGCTGTTAGGAGAAATGGCGGCTGGTAATTATGCTGTCGGAACCAGGATCGAAGATAAATATGTCGGAAAATTTGCAGCCTTAAAAGATGCCATGAGAAAGATGAACCGTCAGATGAACAGTACGTTACAGCAGGTTGAAGATGCTTCAAAACAGGTTTCTGCTGGTTCTGAAAATCTGGCAGAATCTGCACAGGCACTGGCAGAAGGGGCAACAGACCAGGCAGGTTCCGTGGAAGAACTGACGGCAACGATCACGAACATTACGGACAATGTCAATGCCACGGCAGAAAAGCTTGAGGCATCGCACCAGAAAGCAAGCCAGTATGCAAAGCAGGCAGATAACAGCCGCGAACAGATGACGGCTTTGACGGATGCTATGGGACGGATCAATGAGACATCAACCAAAATCGAAAATATTATTTCTGATATCGAAGATATTGCAAGCCAGACGAATCTGTTATCCTTAAATGCAGCGATCGAAGCTGCCCGTGCAGGGGAAGCGGGAAAAGGATTTGCGGTTGTTGCGGACCAGATCAGGAAACTGGCAGAGCAGAGTGCGCAGTCAGCAGTTGATACCCGCCAGCTGATCGAAGGTTCCCTGCAGGAGATCGCAGAGGGGAATAAGGCGGCAGAAAGCGCTTCTGCGGCATTAGAGGAAGTAGTTGAGGGAATCAAAGAGATCGCTGAGGAATCAAAGATGTTAAGCGAACAGTCGGCAGAGCAGGCAAGAGCGATGGAACAGGCAGAATCAGGGGTAAACCAGATCTCAGAGGTGGTTCAGTCAAATTCTGCAGCAGCACAGGAATCATCTGCAACCAGTGAGGAGCTGTCTGCACAGGCAGTGTCTTTAAATGAACTGGTGGGACAGTTTGTCCTGAGAAAGGATTGATCATGTCAAATATAGAAAAGTTCTTAGAAATGGTACAGGAGTCAGATAATATTGTATTTTTTGGGGGAGCAGGTGTTTCTACCGAAAGTGGCATCCCTGACTTCAGGAGTGTGGATGGACTCTATAATCAGAAATATGATTATCCACCGGAAACGATATTAAGTCATACCTTTTATATGAGACATACAGAAGAATTTTACCGTTTTTACCGTGATAAGATGCTATGTCTTGATGCAAAACCAAATGTGACACACCAGAAACTTGCAGAGTTAGAGGCTGCGGGCAAGGTAAAAGCCGTCATCACACAGAACATTGACGGACTGCATCAGATGGCAGGAAGCAGGCGTGTTTTAGAGCTGCATGGCAGCGTGCATCGCAATTACTGTCAGAAGTGTGGAAAAGGATTTGATGCAGAATATATTTTAAAATCTGGTACAGAGATTCCGCTGTGTGATGCGTGTGGAGGTAAGATCAAACCGGATGTGGTGCTTTATGAAGAGGGATTGAACCAGCAGACCTTAGAGGATGCTGTATTTTATATCAGCCATGCAGATGTGCTTATCATTGGTGGAACTTCGCTGGCAGTATATCCGGCTGCAGGATTGATCGACTATTACCGGGGAAACAAGCTGGTGCTTATCAATAAATCTACAACACCGATGGATGGCAGAGCAGATCTTTTAATCCAGGCAGGGCTTGGTGAAGTGTTTTCACAGATCCGGTAAACAGAGTAAGTACTATTTTAAACGTCTAAAAAGGAGAATGTATGCGTTTACTGATAAAACAGAGAGTGTTTTCATGGTCAGATACTTATGATATCTATGATGAGGAGGGCAATGTACGGTATTTTGTCAGGGCAGAGGTGTTTGCACTTGGACATCAGATCCATGTCTATGATGCGGCACATGTTGAGGTTGGAATGATCCGTCAGAAGCTGTTTAATCTTCTTCCGGTCTTTGAAATTGAAACAGGTGGGATCAAAAGAGGACAGATCGAAAAACAGTTTACCCTGTTCCAGCCGAAATATGATATTGATTTTAATGGATGGCGTGTGGAGGGAGATTTCCTTGGCTGGGATTATGATGTATATTCCGGCTGCAGTTCCATTATTCATATTTCAAAACAATTACTCCACTGGGGTGATACTTATGCGATCGATTTCACCAATCCCGGAGATGAACTGCTTGGAATGATGCTTGTGATTGCGATTGATGCGGCGAACTGTTCGCAGAATAAATAATAAAATAACAAGGAGAAAAAAAGGAGGATTCATGGATAAATATGAAGTAGGCGATGTGGTGCGTTTGAAAAAACAGCATCCATGTGGCAGCAGTGAGTGGGAGATCCTGCGCGTGGGCGCAGATTTCAGACTGAAATGTTTAGGCTGCGGACACCAGATTATGATCGCAAGAAAGCTTGTCGAGAAGAATACGAGAGAGATCCGCAAAAAAGAAACGGATTAAGATATGTTAACTGCGAATAAAAAGTTCTTGCAATCAGTTGATTCCTATGATAGAATATATTTTCGTGATATATTATTAAATTCCTTGCTCACTCATATGAGAGCGGGCCAGAGACCAAAAGGAGGAAAATTCGCATGAATAAGTATGAATTAGCGCTTGTTGTTAGTGCAAAGATCGAAGACGATGCGAGAACAGCTACCGTAGAGAAGGCAAAAGAGTACATCACTCGTGCCGGTGGTAACGTAACAGAAGTAGAAGAGGCTGGTAAGAAGAAATTAGCATATGAGATCCAGAAGATGTCAGAAGCTTTCTATTATTTTATCCAGTTCGACGCTGCATCTACTGTTCCGGCAGAGGTTGAGCGCGATGTCCGCATCATGGACAATGTTCTTCGTTTCTTAGTAGTAAGAAAAGACGAGAAATAAGATTCTTTGAACTGACAACGGTTTGTTTGATAGAAGAGAGGAATCGTATATGAACAAAGTTATTCTTATGGGAAGATTGACCAGGGACGCAGAGATCCGTTATTCCCAGGGCGAGAGTGCCACTGCGATTGCAAGATTTTCACTTGCAGTAGATCGTCGTTTCCGTCGTGACGGAGATGATCAGAATACAGATTTCATCAACTGTGTTGCATTTGGCAGAACAGCAGAGTTTTTGGAGAGATTCGGACGTAAGGGAACAAAATTCGTTCTGGAAGGCCGTATTCAGACTGGCAGCTACACCAACAAAGACGGACAGCGTGTTTACACGACGGACGTTGTTGCTGAGAACGTAGAGTTTGCAGAAAGCAAGAATGCCAGCGGCGGTGGAGATAACTCCGGTTTTAACCCTTCCGACAGACCATCACCGAGCAGTGCAGCAGGTGATGGCTTCATGAATATTCCGGATGGAATTGATGAAGAGTTACCATTTAACTAATGGAAATCGTGATGTGGGTTCACATAGCGGTTTACGATAACAACAGGAGGTAATTATCATGGCTTTCAATAAAGCAGCAGACAAAGATGGCGCACCAATGAAGAGACGCCCAATGCATAGAAGAAAAAAAGTTTGCGTTTTCTGTGGAAAAGATAACGTAATCGATTACAAAGATACAAACAAATTAAAGAGATACATCTCTGAGAGAGGAAAAATTCTTCCTCGCAGAATCACAGGAAACTGTGCAAAACACCAGAGAGCTCTTACAGTAGCAATCAAGAGAGCACGTCACGTAGCTCTTATGCCATACGTTTGCGAATAAGATTAGGAAAATCAAGGCTTCCCGGGTTCGGGAAAAGTGATTTGACACAACATTTGACACGAAAAAAACAGGAAAGACCAATTATCCTCGGGTAGTTGGTCTTTTTGTGTGTCGGTACAGGATCATTTTGGATAAAAAGGAAAGAAAGATGAAGAACAGACTATACGATGCCACAAAAATCGACTGGGACAATCTCATGTTTTCCACAAAGGAATTATGGATGCTGCTTATCCCGATCATGGTCGAACAGATGTTAAATTCCCTGATGGGAATGGCAGACACCATGATGGTGAGCAATGTGGGAAGTGTCGCAATGTCAGCGGTTTCACTTGTGGATTCTATCAATACGCTTGTGGTCCAGGTGTTTGCAGCACTTGCCACCGGGGCGGCGATCATATGCTCCCACTATCTGGGAAAAGGGGATGAGAGAGGCGCTAACAAAGCGGCAAGGCAGATTTTCCTCACCGTGATCGTGATTTCTTTAACGATCACGGCAGGCGGACTGATCTTCTGCCGACCGTTGTTACGTCTGATTTTTGGAGCTGTGGAGCCTGCGGTTATGGAGGATTCCATTATATATTTCCTGATCACGGCATCTTCCTATCCGTTTATTGCCCTGTTTAATGCAGGAGGAGCCTTTTACCGTGCAGGAGGAAACTCCAAATTCCCAATGCAGATATCAATCATTTCCAATGTGCTGAACATCATCGGAAATGCGGTGCTTATTTTTGGGTGTGATATGGGAGTGGCAGGAGCAGCGATATCAACGCTTGTTTCAAGAGTATTCTGCGCCATTGTCGTTTTGTTTTTCCTGAGAAAACCAAAACAGAAAATCGTGCTGGACCAATATCACACGATCCGGCCGGATTTTCCGCTGATCGGAAAGATCCTTGCGATCGGTATTCCTGCCGGAGTGGAAAATGGTATGTTTCAGTTTGGAAAACTGGCGATCCAGTCCACGGTTTCCACTCTTGGAACACAGGCGATCGCAGCGCAGGCGATGACGGTGATTTTCGAAAATGTCAATGGAATTGCTGCGATCGCTGTGGGGATCGGGCTTATGACCGTGGTGGGTCAGGCATTTGGCGCAGGAAGAAAAGAGGAAGCCAAATATTATATTATAAAATTAACAGGATATGCAGAGATCGTTCTGATCATTTCCTGTGCAGTCACATTCCTTGTCAGCCGTCCGGTCATGCGTCTTGCCGGAATGGAGGCCGGAAGCATGGAACTTTGTTATCAGATGCTGATCGCGATCACCATTGCAAAACCGGTTCTGTGGGCATTGTCGTTCATTCCGCCATATGGACTCAGGGCAGCGGGGGATGTAAAATTCTCTATGATCACAGCTACGTGCACGATGTGGTTCTGCAGAGTGATACTTGCGATTTATCTGATCCGTTTTCAGGGATTTGGACCGATTGCAGTTTGGATCGGCATGTTTGCAGACTGGGGTATCCGGAGCATTATCTTCTCCGTCCGTTTCCTGTCAGGCAGATGGATGGGAAAACATGTGATATAATGAGCGCAAGTGAGAAGAATGCATTTATGCATTCGGCGAACGGCGAATGTCGATCATGTGCTGCTTTTGCACATGATATAAGCATTACAAAAGTCTTTAGAAAAATTAATGTTTTTTTAAAGACTTTTTTTGTTATAATGTGATAGGCTTTTTTCATAAGTTTAAGGAAAACGGAAGAGACTGACAAAAGGATTACACAATATGAAAAAGAAATTGAGAAAATATATCATACTTCCATTGCTGGCAGTTTTATGGTTATGTGGATGCGGTAAAAAAGAGGAGACAGATAAAGCAGAAGCGGTCCCTGATACGGCAGCGGAAACGGAAAGTCAGACAGAAGAGACGGAAGAGAAAGAACAGGAACGTACACAGTACCCTGTTTCTGAGGCAGATACAGAGACGATTTATGCCGACAGGGAGAAGAACCAGGAACTTGCGGATTTCCTGATTGCTTATTATCAGATACCGGAGGAATTTTGTGCGGAGACGCGTTATTATTATGATATGGTCGATCTGAATGAAGATGGAACCGAGGAAATCCTTGCGGTGGTGGTTGGCGAATATACGGAATGTGACGGCGGTGATCCGGCAGTGATCCTTGAGCAGAGTGAACAGGGATATCAGGTGCTGGAGAGTTTTGCGTATGTCCGTACTCCGGTGTATGTGAGCGATACGATGACTGACGGATGGCATGATCTTATTTTTCCGGCATACGGCGGGGAAGAGGGAACTGGATTTCGGGTTTTCCATTATCAGGATGGCATAGGTTATCAGAATGAGAACATGGAATTTATGGAAGACATGGACGAAAATTTTTGCGGAAAAAAGATGATCGCAGACAATTTTATTGATGATATGGATAAGGGAAATTATCTGCCCTTACGTGAAACACCTTTATCGGGAAATTAAATCAGAAAAATAAGCTTTATATTATACCCTTTCAATGATATAATGGAATACAAATCGTTACTATTTTGCAGGATTTTTAAAGGGTGTGAATATGAAGAAAACGAATATAAAATTAAAAGGAAAGCTTCGCAGATATTTGAACTGGCCTTTGTATCTCACCATTGTATTGATTTTGATGGATGTTGCAATGTATGCACAGGACATACAGATGGGAGCAGAGTTTTCAGGATTTATCGTTTTATACGTTATCATTGTACTGATATCAAACAGGCGGAACAGACCACTTCTGATCAATGAGCTGGTGAATTTTGCCACACAGTACGGAACTGTACAGAAACAGCTTTTGAATGATTTTGAGATTCCGTATGCATTGCTGGATTATAATTCGAGATTTCTGTGGATGAATGAAAAATTTACAGAGATCACAGGCAAGGACAAAAATTACCATAAGTCAGTGACCACAGTATTTCCGAGCCTGACCAAGGATATCCTGCAGAAGTCCGAAGCGGTAGGATCCATAAATGTAATGCTGGATGACCGCAATTACCGTATTTCCATGAAGCGCATTTATTTTGATTCCGTGACAAGGGACAGTGCTATCGTGGCGATCAACGACACGGATGAGTATCTGACTGCCATATATCTGTTTGACGAGACAGAACTGAATCGTTATATCAGGGAGAACGAGGAGCAGAAGCTTGTTGCAGGACTGATCTATATTGACAACTATGAGGAAGCGTTAGACAGTATCGAAGATGTAAAACGTTCTCTTTTGATCGCACTTGTAGACCGCAAGGTCAATAAATATTTTACAGAGATCGATGCCCTGGTGCGTAAGATCGAGAAAGATAAATATTTTGTTGTATTCAAATACAAGTATTTAGAGCAGCTCTCAGCAGATAAGTTTAAGCTGATCGAGGATGTCAAGAGCATCAAAGTCGGAAATGAGATGGCGATCACCTTAAGTATCGGAGTCGGTGCCGGAGGTGTCAGCTATACACAGAATTACGAGTACGCCCGCATGGGAATTGACCTTGCATTAGGACGTGGCGGCGATCAGGTCGTTGTAAAAGAAGGCGAGGAAGTCACTTATTACGGCGGCAAGGCAAAACAGGTAGAGCGTAACACCAGAGTAAAAGCCAGAGTAAAGGCTCATGCGCTCCGCGAGATCATCGAGAGCCGTGAACATGTGGTCATTATGGGACATACGATCAGTGATGTAGATTCTTTAGGCGCAGCGATCGGTGTGTACTGCGCAGCCCGTGTGCTTGGCAAGAAGGCGCAGATCGTTTTGAATGAAGTCACGACATCCCTTCGCCCGCTGGTAGAATGTTTTACGGAAGAAAAAGGTTACCCGGCAGATTTATTCATTAAGAATGAAGAGGCGCTTCTGATCACAAATAAGAATACACTGGTCATGGTTGTGGACACGAACCGTCCGAGCTACACAGAATGCCCGGAGCTGTTAAACCGTACCGACACGATCTGTGTATTCGATCACCACAGACAGAACAGTGAAGTCATTGAAAATCCGGTACTTTCTTATATCGAGCCATATGCGTCGAGCGCATGCGAGATGATCGCGGAAGTATTGCAGTACTTTTCGGAAAATATTAAGCTGGAACCGAGTGAGGCAGACTGTATTTACGCAGGCATCCTCATTGATACCAATAATTTCATGACAAAAACAGGCGTGCGCACTTTCGAGGCAGCGGCATATCTCAGAAGAGCCGGAGCGGAAGTCACGCGTGTCAGAAAAATGCTGCGAAATGATATGGCTGCTTATAAGGCGAGAGCCGAGGCGGTCCGTCATGCAGAAGTCTACCGGGGAGCATTTGCAATCTCTGTGTGCCCGGCGGATAATATCGAGAGCCCTACAATTGTAGGAGCACAGGCTGCAAATGAATTATTAAATATTGTGGGAATTAAGGCATCCTTCGTTTTGACGGAGTATCAGGGAAAAATCTATATCAGTTCAAGATCCATTGACGAGATCAATGTCCAGCTCATTATGGAACGTGTGGGTGGAGGCGGTCACTTAAACGTTGCAGGAGCACAGCTGACGAACTGTACGATCCAAGAGGCAAAGCGGATGATCCAGGACACCATTGACGAAATGATAAAAGAAGGAGATATTCAGGAATGAAAGTAATATTATTACAGGATGTAAAAGCATTAGGAAAAAAGGGAGACGTTGTCAATGTCAGTGATGGTTACGCACGCAACGCTATTTTTCCGAAAAAATTAGGCGTGGAAGCAAATGCCAAAAACTTAAATGATCTGAAATTACAGAATCAGCATGCAGATAAAGTTGCACAGGAGAATTACGAGGCAGCGCTTGCAATGGCGGAAAATTTAAAAGATAAGAAAGTAACTGTTAAGATGAAAGCCGGTGAAGGCGGAAGAACCTTTGGTTCTGTTTCTACAAAAGAGATCTCAGCAGCGGCAAAGGAGCAGCTTGGATTAGAACTTGACAAGAAGAAAATGCAGCTTGCGGAGCCGATCAGAAGCTTTGGCGTTGTGGAAGTTCCGGTAAAACTTCACACAAAAGTAACCGGAAAACTTGCCGTTCATGTAGTAGAATTATAGGGAGGATCTCATGGAGGAGACTCTGATCAAGAGAAGCATGCCAAACAGTCTGGATGCAGAACAGTCTGTCATTGGTTCCATGATCATGGACAAAGATGCGATATTGACGGCGATGGAGATGCTGACGAGTGATGATTTTTATCATAAACAGTATGGAATCTTATTTGATGCCATGATAGAACTCTACAGCAAAGGGCTACCAGTCGACCTCATTACCTTACAGAACAAATTAAAAGAAAAAGAGGTGCCGGAGGAAATCTCAAGTCTTTCCTATGTGAAAGAACTTTTGGATGCGGTTCCGACTTCTGCAAATATTAAGTATTATGCAAAAATTGTAAAAGACAATTCCATGCGGCGCAGACTCATCCGATTGAATGAAGAGATTGAGAATGAGTGTTATGCCGGTAAGGAAAGTATTGATACGGTCATGGATATGACGGAGAAGAAAGTATTTGATCTGCTCTCCACAAGAGGTGGCGGTGGAGACTATGTCCCAATCCGTCAGGTTGTTATGAATGCGCTGGAGAAAATTGAAAATGCAGCAAAGACTTCCGGAACGGTAACCGGTATTCCAACCGGATTTATCGATCTGGACTATCGGACTGCCGGTTTACAGCCTTCCGACCTGATTCTGATCGCGGCGCGTCCGTCTATGGGAAAAACAGCGTTTGTATTGAATATTGCGCAGTATGTGGCATTCCATGAAGATATGTGTACCGCAATTTTTTCTTTGGAGATGTCGAAAGAACAGCTGGTAAACCGTCTGTTCTCTCTGGAATCAAGAGTGGATGCACAGGCTCTGCGTACCGGTAACCTCTCGGACAGCGACTGGGAAAAACTGATTGAGGGAGCAGGAACGATCGGTAATTCCAAGCTGATCATCGATGATACGCCGGGTATCTCCATTGCAGAGATGAGAAGCAAGTGCCGTAAATATAAATTAGAGCATGATTTAAAACTTATCATTATCGACTACTTACAGTTAATGTCCGGTTCCGGCAAGGGGAGCGATTCCCGTCAGCAGGAGATTTCAGATATTTCCCGTTCCTTAAAGGCGCTGGCGCGTGAACTGTCTGTTCCGGTGATCGCATTGTCACAGTTATCACGAGCTGTTGAACAGAGACCGGATCACAGACCGATGCTGTCGGATCTTCGTGAGTCCGGAGCGATCGAGCAGGATGCCGACGTGGTTATGTTTATTTACAGGGACGATTATTACAATCATGATTCGGAGATGAAAGGTATTTCTGAGATCATCATTGCAAAACAGAGAAATGGTCCGATCGGAACCGTCAATCTGGTATGGTTACCTCAGTATACCAAGTTTGCCAACATGGAGAAAAATTAATCAGTACCGTCGGGGTGTTGTGCAGTTTCCGGCAGAAAAACGATTTTGTTTTTCTGTCGGAATTTGTATAACACCCCGATTTTTGTCTGAAAAAGGCGACCGATTTTCCTTGAGGGCTTGTCCTGCGACGCTTATAATAATGGTAAGCTTAAAGGGAGGAAAATATGGAAAAAGTACGGTATATGATTTCAGATGCATCCAGCATGGTAAATGTGGAATCGCATGTATTGCGTTACTGGGAAGATGAATTGGAGTTAAACATTCCGCGAAACGAAATGGGACACCGTTACTATACACAGGAAAATATCAAAGAATTTCAATATATCAAAGAATTAAAAGAGAAGGGCTATCAGCTCAAAGCCATAAAAATGATCGTACATAATGGTGATATGGAGCAGAGACTTCCGGAACTTACCGGAAATGAGGCAGATAAGCCTGGTGGCGTAAAAAATCATCAGGTTTATTTTAAAAACCCGGAGACCTTAGCTTTGGCAGAGGCAAAGCAGAGCATATTGGACAATACGGACCGCATGGCGCAATTCACAGAACTCATGACAGATATTGTGGGCAAGGCGATCGCAGCAAACAATGAAAATTTAAGCAGGACGATCAGCGAAGATGTGGGGGAACAGGTACTCAAGGAGATGAATTATCTGATGCGGGAGCGTGAGGAACTGGAAGAGGAACGTTTCCGGCAGCTGGATGAGGCAATCCGCGGCAATTTAAAAAAGAAAAAAACACCATTATTAAAAAAATGGACAAAGAAAAAACCGTCAGAAGCCTGACGGTTTTTCTTATGTACTTTTGCAAAGCCTGTTGCGGATTATTCTTCGCTGATAGCTCCTGTAGGACAAACTCCTGCACAAGTTCCGCAGCTAACGCAAGAACCTGCATCGATAACGAACTGGCTGTCTCCCTGGCTGATAGCGCCTACTGGACATTCTGGTTCGCAAGTTCCACAGCTAACGCATGAATCAGAAATTACGTATGCCATTGATATTCCCTCCTTATAATTAAATAAAAATCATTATTCTGCGTATTGAGAATACGCATCACATCATAAATGATGTAAGGTTATCGTCGCCAATAACTTTAACACACATTTTAATACAAACAGACACGGTTTACAAGTCCATAACATGAAAAATCGTGTATTTTAATTAGCACAAGCCATTAAAATACACGATAATGAAAGCCTAAATGATAAATATTGCTCAATAACAAAAATTAAAAAGTTGAGAAGTGATACAGCGTCTTGGAACGGAAATCCTCGCCGGGATGAAGCACAATGCTTGGAAAATTTCCGTGATTGATCGCATCAGGGAAATGCTGTGTTTCCAGGCAGACACTGGAGTGCTCTGCGTAAGGAACGCCCTCTTTTCCCGGAAGCTTCATTGGCTGGTTTGCGACATAAAGCTGCAGACCCGGCTGGTCCGTAAAGCAGGTCATGCGGATTCCCGTCTCTTTTGACTGGAGAACGGCAGCCTCCCTGAGACCGGTTCCATTGATGACAAAGTTGTGATCGTAAGTGCCGAATTTTTTCAACTGCTCATAATCGGAGTTGTACATTTTTCCGATTGTGTGCATGGTGCGGAAGTCAAATGGAGTGCCATCTACCGGGATAAACTTTCCGGTTGGAGCCTGGGAGTCATCGAGTTCCGTGATCTCATCTGCATCAATAAATAATTCATGCGACATAATATCGCCATGACCTTCACCGTTTAAGTTAAAATAACCGTGATTTGTCACATTGAACAGTGTATCCGCATCTGTGGATGCCTCGTAAAGAATCGAAAGCTCATTGTCCTCGGACCATCCATAAGTGACTGTCAGTGTCAGATTACCGGGATATCCCTCTTCCCCATCTGCTGAATTCATGGTAAAAATTAATTTGTCATCTTTGATCTTCGATTCCCAGATCTTAGAAGCGTAACCGATGATACCGCCGTGCAGGTGATTTGTTCCGTTGTTGATGGCAAGCTGGTATTCTTTTCCATTCAGAGAAAAGTGGCCATCTTTGATGCGGTTGGCAACCCGGCCTACTACAGCACCGAGGCTTGCATCATCGTCTGCATAGTGATCGGCTGTTGAGAATCCAAGACATACATCTACCGGATCACCATTGCGGTCCGGCACGACAATTTTTGTCAGACGGCAGCCAAAGTCAATGATCTCAACATAAGCGCCGCTTGTGTTTTCCAAATGAAATAAATTGATAATAGAACCGTTTTTTGTAGTTCCAAATTCTGATTTTGTAATTTTCATAACGATCTCCCTCCTGTAAGAAAGATTGCTGATATTTCTGCCAAAGCATATAATACTGGAAAAGAAGCAGTTACTATTTGAAAATAACTGCTGCATCAATATTCTTTACCTAATTAAAATTATTATGCCACATTTAGAAAAACATAGCAAGTGTGTTGCCTAATTTTTGGAATTGTGAGATAATAATACATGAATGTTCGGAGGAATAACATGCAGACTAAAGTTGTAAAAATAGATCCATTTCAGATAGACGAAAATGAAATGAAAGAAGCGGCAGAACTCATCCGAAAAGGAGAACTGGTAGCGTTTCCAACAGAGACCGTATATGGTCTGGGTGCAGATGCGCTGCATCCGGAAGCATCAAAAAAGATATATGCGGCAAAGGGACGGCCATCAGACAATCCCCTGATCGTGCATATCTGCAGATTTGAGGAACTTGTTTCCATTGCAAAAGAAGTTCCTGCTCAGGCAGAAAAGCTGGCAGACGCATTCTGGCCAGGACCGCTCACGATGATCGTCTGGAAGAATGAAAAAGTACCATATGAGACAACCGGCGGTATGGAGACCGTAGCAATCCGTATGCCAAAACACCCGGTAGCATTAAAATTAATTGAGGAAAGCGGATGCCTGATTGCAGCACCAAGTGCAAATACATCCGGCAAGCCAAGCCCGACAGAGGCTTCCCATGTGAAGCTTGATCTGGATGGCAAGATACCGATGATCTTAGACGGAGGACCGGTAGGAATCGGCATTGAGTCAACAATCATTGATCTGACCGAAGATACTCCAATGATCTTACGCCCTGGTTATATCACGAAAGAAATGTTAGAAGAGGTTCTTGGTGAGGAAGTGAAGATCGATCCGGGAATTATAGCCTCGGATTCGCTCACAAAGCCGAAAGCACCTGGAATGAAATACAAACATTATGCACCGAAAGCAGATCTTGTGCTTGTAGATGGCGAGGCAGAGAACGTTGTGAAAAAGATTAACGAACTCGTAGCCGAAAAGCAGAAAAATAGTCTGAAAGTCGGAGTGATCGCAACGGATGAGACAAAAGATCAGTATCAGGCAGATATTGTTGTGAGCATTGGAGCGCGGGCGGATGAAGACGCGATCGCGCAGCATCTCTATAAGATTTTAAGGGAATTTGATGACTGGAATGTAGATGCAATCTATTCAGAGAGTTTTGCAACACCAAGGATTGGACAGGCAATCATGAACCGTCTTTTGAAGGCGGCGGGACATCAAGTATTACATGTGTAGTTTTGATGACCGATGCAGAGATCAGAAAGGCATGATTTATATGAAACAATATAACCGAATCCTGTTTGTGGCAGAGAGCGGCACATCCCGTGCGCCCATGGCAGCAGGGATTTTAAGTGAATACACATTAAAGCACCCGGTGACAATAGAGTGCAGAGGCTTAGTTGTACTTTTCCCGGAGCCGTTGAATCAGAAGGCAGAGGCAGTGATGATCAGCAATGGAATTAACTGGGAGAATTTCACATCCACGCAGCTTGAGGATGAAGATTTTACAGATGATACGCTCGTACTCACGATGGAGCACAGCCAGTTAGAGAAGATTTTTGAAAAATACCCAAGTGCCAGAGAAGAAAATGTATATGTACTGACAGAACTTGTCGGTGATGAATTAGAGATTTTAGATCCTTATGGCGGATCACTGCAGTCTTATGGGCTGTGTTATGAGACCATGAGGAAATCAATCATAAAATTAGTAAAACTTTTAAACGAAGGAGAATAAAAAACATGTCAAAAGTAGTAGTAATGGATCACCCATTAATCCAGCACAAAATTGGAATTATGAGAAGAACGGATACAGGTTCCAAGGATTTCCGTACACTTGTAAGTGAGGTTGCAATGTTAGAGTGCTATGAGGCAACCAGAGATCTGAAGCTGACAGATGTTGAGATCGATACACCAATCTGCCATGCAACTGTAAAAGAATTAAAGGGTAAAAAACTTGCAGTCGTACCTATTTTACGTGCAGGTCTTGGAATGGTAGACGGAATGCTTGCAATGATCCCAGCCGCAAAGGTAGGACATATCGGATTGTACCGTGACCCTGAAACATTAGAGCCAGTAGAGTACTACTGCAAATTACCGGATGACTGCGCAAACCGTGAAGTATTTGTTGTTGACCCAATGCTTGCAACAGGTGGATCTTCCGCAGCAGCAATCCAGATGTTGAAAGACAAAGGTGTAAAAAATATCCACCTTATGGTTATCATCGCAGCTCCGGAAGGAGTGAAGAAAATGCAGGAAGCACATCCGGACGTAGATATTTATATCGGTGCGCTGGATGATCATCTGAATGAGCATGGATATATTGTTCCGGGTCTTGGCGATGCCGGAGACAGAATTTTCGGAACAAAATAATCCAGAGAAATACCCGTTTTTCTGAGAGGAATAGATATGAGTGAGAAACGCAGAGATTACATCAGCTGGGATGAATATTTTATGGGTGTGGCAATGCTTACCGGCATGCGCTCCAAGGACCCGAACACACAGGTAGGGGCGTGTATTGTAAGTGCAGATCATAAGATTTTATCGATGGGATACAACGGACTGCCAACAGGCTGTTCGGATGATGAATTCCCATGGGGACGGGAAGGTGCTCCGTTGGAGAACAAATACCTGTTTACCACACACAGTGAGCTGAATGCAATTTTAAATTATCGTGGTGGAAGTCTGGAAGGCTCGACGATTTATGTTTCATTATTCCCATGCAATGAATGTGCAAAAGCAATTATTCAGGCGGGAATTAAGAGAATTGTGTACGACAGCGACAAGTATGACGGAACGCCGTCTGTTGTGGCATCCAAGCGTATGTTAAAGGCTGCAGGAGTCGTGATGCAAAAGTATGAACATACCAACAGAGAGATTACGATCAGACTTTAACCGCAGACCATAGAAGAACAGCAGAGAGGAGAACATCACTTATGAAGAATCAGAAAAAAGTGTTTCAGTCACTGACACTGATTTTACAGTTTGGGCTGAATATGATCGTTCCCATTGTACTTTGCATGATGTTCGGCATATGGCTCGGCAGGAAATATGATATTTTGTGGATTACGATCCCGCTTTTTGTCATAGGGGCATTGGCGGGTTTCACCAATATTTACAAGATGGCAAAAAAGATTTATGGATTAGGCAGAAAAGACAGGAAGAAGTAAGATGTTAAAGAGACTAAACGATGCATTACCAGAGCTTGTTCTAGGTATTATATTATATGGGATCGCCGTGGAACTTGTAGGCGTATGGTTTGTGACGGACAAGCTGCGGTACACAACGGGACTGGTGATAGGAATTGCATTGGCTGTGGGGATGGCGGTCAATATGGCAATCGTACTTCGGGATGCCGTTGAAATTTATGGCGGAGAACATGCACAGGCAAAGATCATTGCTAAGTCGATTTTGCGGTATGTGATCGTTGTGATCGTCTTTTTTGTCATGATGAAATTCAATCTTGGTAATTTATTTACCGCTTTTATCGGTGTCCTGGGATTGAAGATATCTGCTTATCTTCAGCCCTTTACACATAAATTTGTTTTAAAACTGCAGGGAAGAGCGGAGACACCTTCCGGAAGCAGCGACAATTAAAAACGAGAAAGGAGGAGGTGAGAACGTGAGTAACGCAATCCTAATGTCTGGTGGAGCGGATGATATTGACTTTATGATCCATGGACTGTTCTCCTATCAGCTGTTTGGACATACTGTGTGGATTACAACATCCCATGTATGCATTCTGATCGTTATGCTTGTGATCCTGATCTTTGCAGTGATTGCAAACCGTAAGATCAAACATGCGACAGAAGTACCGGATGGCTTTCAGAATGTCATTGAACTCATTGTTGAAAAGTTGGATGGTGTAGTTATGGGCACGATGGGTAAAGTAGCTGGTCCGAAGTTTGTGAATTATATCAGCACAATCTTTATTTTCATTTTTATGAGTAATATCTCCGGTCTGTTTGGTCTCAGACCACCAACAGCGGACTATGGTACAACACTTGCACTTGGTCTTATTACATTTTTCCTGATCCATATCACGCAGTTCAAAAATCTGCCGTTGAAACAGATCTGGGTAGACATGTGTTCGCCATTACCACCATGGCTGCCAATTTGGTTCCCAATCAATGTGATTAGTGAGATTGCGGTACCGATTTCCCTGTCATTACGTTTGTTCGCAAACGTATTATCAGGAACCGTTATGATGGCGCTTGTATACGGCTTATTGAGCAAAATTGCGATTATCTGGCCGGCAGCCCTTCATGTGTACTTTGATTTGTTCTCAGGAGCAATTCAGACCTATGTATTCTGTATGCTGACAATGACTTATATCAGCCAGAATTACGAACAAGAGTAGAAAAGGAGAATTCAATATGAATATTACAGGACAGGATTTAATTTTAGCATGCTCAGCAATCGGAGCAGGTTTAGCAGTTATCGCAGGTATCGGACCTGGTATTGGACAGGGTATCGCAGCAGGACATGCAGCAGCAGCCGTTGGTAGAAATCCGGGTGCAAAAGGCGATATTATGTCAACCATGCTTTTGGGTCAGGCTGTAGCAGAGACAACAGGTCTTTATGGTCTGTTGATCGCTATGTTATTACTTTTCGTAAAACCATTAGTATAAGAAGTTTTGGAAAAAGCTAAAATAAACGGAAAGGAGGCCAGACCTTGGAGGAAATGACAAGACTTTTTAATCTGGATTTCCAGCTTCTGCATGATACCGTACTTCTTGCAATCGCTATTTTCTTCCTGTTTTTAGCCCTGTCATATCTGTTATTTAATCCGGTCCGTAAGATGCTTAAGGACAGACAGGAGAAGATCGCAACAGATATCGACACCGCACTTGCAGATAAGAAGGATGCCGCTGCTTTAAAAGCAGAGTACGAAGCGAAGCTGAAAAATATAGATAAAGAGGCAGAACAGATTTTAAGCGAAGCCCGCCAGAAAGCTTTGAAAAACGAAGCAAAAATTGTGGACGAAGCCAAGGAAGAGGCTGCTCGGATCATCCAGAGAGCGAACGAGGAAGCAGAGCTTTCCAAGAAACGTGCAATGGATGAGGTAAAACAGGAAATGATCACAGTTGCATCTATGATGGCTGCAAAAGTTGTAGCTGCCAATATTGATGCTACAGTTCAGGATACGCTGGTAGAAGAGACATTGAAAGAAATGGGTGAATCAACATGGCAAAGCTAGTATCAAAAACATACGGTGACGCATTGTTTGAGGTAGCTTTGGAGAAAAACCAGCTTGATGAGTTCCTGGATGAAGTCAAAGCGGCACAGACCGCCATTGAAGAAAACAAAGAACTCTTCAAATTAATGAGTCATCCAAAAATCGTAAAAGAAGAAAAAATCAAGATCATCACAGACATTTTTACAGGAAAAGTTTCCGAAGAACTTGTTGGACTTCTCCGCATGATCGTGGATAAAGGACACTTTGAACAGGTGGACAGTGTATTTACTTACTTTATTGATGAAGTAAAAGAATACAAGAATATCGGAACTGCTTATGTGACTTCCGCAATGGAGTTATCCGATGCACAGAAGGCAGCAGTGGAAAAACGGTTATTAGAGACAACAAAGTATGTGAAATTTGAAATGCATTATGATGTCGATTCCGAATTGATCGGCGGAATGGTGATCCGTATCGGCGACAGAGTCGTTGACAGCAGTGTTCGGACCAAATTATATGATCTGACACGCGAGTTATCCAAAATACAGTTGAAAGCAGGTGAATGCGCTTCATGAATTTAAAACCAGAAGAAATAAGTTCCGTTATTAAAGAACAGATCAAACGTTATGCAGCGCAGTTAGAAGTAGCTGACGTTGGTACCGTAATTCAGGTGGCAGATGGTATCGCACGTATTCACGGTCTTGATAATGCAATGCAGGGCGAACTTTTAGAGTTCCCTGGCGAAGTATATGGAATGGTATTAAACCTTGAGGAAGATAACGTTGGTGCCGTATTGCTCGGTAACCAGAAGAATATCAACGAGGGTGATACTGTAAAGACAACCGGACGAGTTGTTGAAGTTCCAGTCGGGGACGCTATGTTAGGACGTGTAGTCAATGCATTAGGACAGCCAATTGATGGCAAAGGACCTATTGAAACAGACAGATACCGCCAGATCGAACGTGTTGCATCCGGTGTTATTTCCAGAAAATCAGTAGATACACCGTTGCAGACAGGTATTAAAGCGATCGATTCCATGGTTCCGATCGGACGTGGACAGCGTGAGCTGATCATCGGTGACAGACAGACCGGTAAAACAGCGATCGCAATCGATACAATTATCAACCAGAAGGGACAGAACGTAAAATGTATTTACGTTGCAATCGGCCAGAAAGCTTCTACCGTTGCATCTCTTGTTAAGACATTAGAAGAATTTGGTGCAATGTCTTACACCACAGTTGTAGCATCAACTGCGAGTGAATTAGCACCATTACAGTATATTGCACCATACGCAGGATGTGCGATTGGTGAGGAATGGATGGAAGCAGGACAGGATGTTCTCATTGTTTACGATGATCTGAGTAAACATGCAGCTGCATACCGTACACTCTCCCTGCTTCTTAAGAGACCACCAGGACGTGAGGCTTATCCGGGTGATGTATTCTACTTACACTCCAGACTGTTAGAGCGTGCAGCTCGTCTTTCTGATAAATTAGGCGGAGGTTCTTTAACAGCACTTCCAATTATCGAGACACAGGCCGGTGATGTATCAGCATACATTCCTACAAATGTAATTTCCATCACAGATGGTCAGATTTATCTGGAAACAGAGATGTTCAACTCCGGTTTCAGACCAGCGATCAACGCAGGTCTTTCCGTATCCCGAGTTGGAGGTTCTGCCCAGATCAAAGCGATGAAGAAGATCGCAGCACCTATCCGTGTGGAACTTGCACAGTATCGTGAGTTGGCAGCATTCGCACAGTTCGGTTCCGAGCTGGATGCAGATACTACCGAGAAGCTTGCACAGGGTGAAAGAATCCGTGAGATTTTAAAACAGCCTCAGTATCAGCCAATGCCAGTTGAAAAACAGGTTATGATCATTTATGCAGCTACCAAGAAGTACCTGATCGACATTCCGGTTGAGAAGATTCTTGATTTTGAAAAAGCATTATTTGAATATGTTGATACCAAGTATCCGGAAGTGCCAGAGGCAATCCGTACTGAAAAAGTCATCAGTGATGAGACAGAAGCAAAACTTGTAAAAGCAATCGAAGAATGCAAAGCGGACTTTTTAAAGTAGGCGGAGGGAGGTTTTTCTTATGGCCTCAATGAAGGACATTAAAAGAAGAAAAAGCAGCATACAGAGTACGCAGCAGATCACCAAAGCCATGAAACTTGTTTCGACTGTAAAGTTACAGAAAGCAAAGGGAAGAGCGGAACAGACGAATCCATATTTTAATTATATGTATCAGACTGTCAGCTCCATGCTTGCAAAGTCCGGAAACATTAATCATCCATATTTAAAATCCGGGGAATCCACGAAAAAGGCAGTGGTTGTGATCACGTCTAACCGTGGACTTGCCGGAGGCTACAACTCCAATATTGTAAAGCTGATTACAGGAAGTGATTTGAACAAAGAGGATCTTTTGATCTATGCAATTGGTAATAAAGGACGTGAAGCATTAGAGCGCCGTGGTTACCATATTGAACTGGAGGATTCCGCGATGATCGAATCTCCTTCCTATGAGGATGCAGCAGCTCTTTGTAAAAAGATCCTGCAGTCATTCTCAGACGGTGAGATTGGCGAGATTTATCTTGCTTACACGCATTTTAAAAATACCGTCAGCCATGAGCCGAAGCTTATCAAACTGCTTCCGGTTGAGATTGAGGCAGGGGACGTAGCGGAGGATACAGATTCGAATATTCTTATGAATTATGAGCCAACCACAGAAGAAGCACTGGATATGATCATTCCAAAATATGTCACCAGTCTTTTCTATGGAGCATTGGTAGAAGCTGTAGCCAGTGAAAATGGAGCGAGAATGCAGGCGATGGATTCTGCAACAAGTAATGCAGAAGAAATGATCAGCGATTTGACTCTGAAGTATAACAGAGCGCGTCAGGGCGCTATCACTCAGGAATTAACTGAGATCATAGCAGGCGCGTCAGCAATTTCCTAGATAAGCAGATTGAGTATCAAGTGAAATATATCTGCATGTGCTTGCACAAATGCAGATATATAGCACTTGATATGAAAGTGCAACGAGAACGAGGAAATCTCTGATTTCCGAGTGCCCGTTGAACGCAATCTGCGTATTCAGGAATAGAAAATAAATAAACAAGGAGAAATTATAGCATGGCAAATAATATAGGTAAAATTACCCAGATTATTGGTGCCGTTCTGGATATTAAATTCACAGAAGGTAACCTGCCTGAGATCAACGATGCTATCAAAGTTCCTACCAGAGATGGAAAAGAACTGGTAGTAGAAGTCTCACAGCATCTGGGTGATGATATTGTCAGATGTATCGCCATGGGATCTACAGACGGACTCGTACGTGGAATGGATGCGATCGCTACAGGTGCTCCAATCAGCGTTCCTGTAGGTGAGAATACCCTTGGACGTATGTTCAATGTTTTGGGAAATCCTATTGACGAGATCGATCCACCAACGGGTGTTGAGACATGGCCTATTCATAGAAAAGCACCTGCATTTGAAGAGCAGGCAACTTCTCAGGAAATGTTAGAGACAGGTATCAAAGTCGTTGACCTTCTCTGCCCATACCAGAAAGGTGGTAAAATCGGATTGTTCGGTGGTGCCGGTGTAGGTAAGACCGTATTGATCCAGGAGCTGATTCACAATATCGCTACTGAGCACGGTGGATATTCTGTATTCACAGGTGTAGGAGAGCGTACACGTGAAGGAAACGACCTTTACTATGAAATGAAAGAATCAGGCGTTATTGATAAGACAACCATGGTGTTCGGACAGATGAACGAGCCACCAGGAGCACGTATGAGAGTTGCACTTACCGGTCTTACCATGGCAGAGTACTTCCGTGATAAGGGTGGAAAAGACGTACTTTTATTCATTGATAACATTTTCCGTTTCACACAGGCAGGTTCCGAGGTTTCCGCGCTGTTAGGACGTATGCCTTCAGCCGTAGGTTACCAGCCAACTTTACAGACAGAGATGGGTGCGCTCCAGGAGCGGATCACATCTACAAAGAACGGTTCCATCACATCCGTACAGGCAGTTTATGTGCCAGCCGACGATTTAACTGACCCAGCTCCGGCAACAACATTTGCCCATCTGGATGCAACAACCGTATTGGAACGTTCGATTGCAGAGTTAGGTATTTACCCAGCCGTAGATCCACTGGCATCTACTTCCCGTATTCTTGATCCACGTATCATTGGTCAGGAGCACTTTGAAGTTGCCCGTGGTGTACAGGAAATTTTACAGAAATACAAAGAACTTCAGGATATTATTGCAATCCTTGGTATGGACGAGTTATCAGAGGATGATAAACTTGTCGTTAACCGTGCGAGAAAGGTACAGAGATTCTTATCCCAGCCATTCTTCGTAGCAGGACAGTTTACTGGTCTGGAAGGAAAATATGTTCCAATCGCAGAAACAGTTCGTGGATTTAAGGAAATCCTGGAAGGAAAACATGATGATGTTCCAGAAAGTTACTTCTTAAATGCAGGAAGCATCGATGAAGTACGCGCTCGTATGAACGCTTAAGGTGGAGGATTATTATGGCAGAGGAAAATAAGATTTTTACCGTAGAGATCATCACTCCGGATCGAATCTTTTATAAAGGTGAGGGAGACATGATCGAATTTACAACTGCTGTTGGTGAGATTGGTGTATACAAAAAACACATTCCACTGACCACCGTTTTAGCACCGGGTGTTGTGAAGATTCACAAAACAGGTGAAGATGATGTGATCGCAGCAGTGCATTCCGGTTTTGCAGAGATTCTGCCAGATAAAGTAACCCTTCTTGCAGAGATTGCAGAATGGCCGGATGAGATCGATAAAGGTCGTGCTGAAGCAGCAATGAAGCGTGCCGAAGAACGTCTCGCGAATAAGACCGAGGCGATCGATGTGAAGCGTGCAGAGTTTGCACTTCGCAAGGCGCTGGTTCGTCTTGATATTGCAAAATAAAAGAAAGACTGGAAATTCCCCGGAGAGTGTTATATACTTTCAGGGGAATTTTTAATGCAAGACAATAGAATGTTTGCAGAGCGTACATTCTATTGTATATGACAATGCATTGGTGAAAGCTGATATATGAATTTTACTATAAAAACAAAGGAAAGGGTAGGGCTATCATCATGAAAATAACAATTGCAAGACAGTGTGGAAGTGGCGGACATGAAATTGCAGAGGCTTTGGCAGAGAAGCTTCATCTGGAGATATTTGACAAGAAAAGATTTGTGGAAGAGGCAAAAAAGAGAAACGTCTACGACGAAAATGCCAACTTTTTAAATGAAAGGCCAATCGACAGTTTCCTTTACAGTATTGCGATGAGCTATGGAGCAACAAATCCGAGAGACCGCTATATTGATTTTGTAAAAGAGCTGACAGAACAGGAAAATTGCATTATTATCGGAAGATGTGCGAATCATATTTACAGAGATGACAAGGACTGCGTTTCCGTTTATCTGCATGCAGACAGAGCGGTCAGATGTGAGAGAATACAGAAACGGGATCAGATATCAGAAAGAGAAGCCCTGAAAATGATTCAGGAAGTTGATGAAAAACGTGCTGCATTTCAGGAACAGTGCACGTCTACCAAATGGGGCGATGGAAACGAGTACGATCTCTGTATCAATACCGGCATAATTGGGATTGAGTATGCGGTGGAGATGATTCTGGAGTATATTCGGTTTGAAAATATACTATAATGAATATTAGAAATTAATTGTAAAAGTACGTTTTATCAATAAAAGGGAATCAATAGAAGCAGTTACATGTAGAAATGAAGCACATGGAACTGCTTTTCTATTTTATTAGATAAACATTGCAAATAGTAGATATCATAAAGTTAGAAAAATGAAAAAAATGAGTAGAATAAGGTTGGAAAAAATGAAAAAACAGGTATAATAAGGTTAGAAAAATTGAATATTATGTATAAAAGTGGGTTGGAAAAATTATAAGTTATGAAATGGCAGGAGGAAATCATGATTGAAAGGAAAGCTAAGGTGGCTGTAAACGAATGGATTACACATGGAAATGACGCCTTTTTGCTGACGGGAGCAAGACAGATCGGAAAAACGTATCTAATAAGGCAATGTCTGAAAGAAAGCGGATATCCATATATAGAATTAAATTTTATAGAGCAGCCTGAACTTGTCAATTTGTTTGCCGGGGCAAAAGATGCGAAAGAGTTATTGATGCGTTTGAGTGTAGTGGCGAAGGAGCCATTGGAGCAGGGAAAGACAATTATTTTTTTAGATGAAATCCAAGAATTTAAAGATATCGTTACAAGAATAAAATTTCTGGTAGAGAATGGTACATTTCGATATATTATGAGCGGTTCATTGCTGGGAGTAGAATTAAATGATTTAAGATCAGCTCCGGTTGGATACCTTGAAATCTATGATATGTATCCGTTAGATTTTAAAGAGTTTGTCAGGGCAGCAGGGGTGAAAAATGATGTAATTCTCATGTTGGAAGGTCATTTTAAAAAGAGAAACCCGGTGGATGATTTTATTCATTCCAAAATGCTGGATCTGTTTTATTTATATCTGATTGTTGGCGGAATGCCGGAAGCTGTTGCTGTTTATCTGGAAACAAATGATCTGGGAAAAGTCGCCAAAGTGCATGAAAAAATTATACGATTATATAAAACTGATTTCTCAAAATATGAAAAAAATTATAAACTGAAATTGCAGGAAATATACGATGCAATGCCAGGACAGTTAGATCAGAAAAATAAGCGTTTTCAATTAAATGCAGTTGAAAAAGGCATGAGTTATGACCGGTTAAAGAATGATTTTCTTTGGTTAAAAGACGCAGGAGTGGCAATTCCTGTATACAATATCAGTGAACCCAAATTGCCTCTGATCGTTAGTGAAAACCGAAATCTGTTTAAACTGTTTTTTTCAGATGTTGGGCTGCTTACAAGCTGTTATTCCAATCAGGTTAAACTTGCTATTTTAAATAAGGAAAAAGCAATCAATAATGGAGCTCTCTTTGAAAATGTTGCTGCGCAGGAATTATTAGCGAAGGGGCATAAGGAATATTATTTTAACAGTAAACAGCAGGGAGAGCTTGATTTTGTAATCGAACTGGATGGAAAAGTGGTACCTTTGGAGATTAAATCCGGTAAGGACTATAAAAGGCACTCTGCATTAAATAATGTTCTGAAAAATGAAAATTACAAGATCAAAGAAGCCTATATTCTTTCGGAAGGGAATATTGAAATTGAGGGAAAAAGAGTCTATTTGCCAATTTATATGATTATGTTTCTGGAGAATACAGAGCTTAAGAATACGATCTATAAAATTGATTTAGGTGGATTAGGAGAGTAGCAGTGTTTCATTGCTACTCTTTTTGAGGTAAAAATCACCGTTTCGGCTGATACCGCATATCTGACACATTATACACCGTGATAAAAGCGAGTGGATCTTCATGGCCGATGTAATTCATCAGTTTCTGATATTCAGATTTATCTACAATGGTAATAATCTCATTCCGCTTCTGCATATTGTAGGCACCGATGGATTCGTAAATGGTAGCTCCGCTGTGAAGATCATTTATGATAAACTGTCGGAGTGCTTCTTCTTTTTCCGTGATAATGCAGACTCTGCGCTTAATATTATGGTTAAAAATAAAATGATCGAGAATAATACCATTAAAATAAGTTCCTAAAATACTGAGAACGACAGTTTTTTTATCATAGACTAAGGTAGCAGAAAGCGCAACGCACATTCCGGAAAGTGACATTGCTTTTCCAAGATCCATATGAAGATATTTATTCATGATCTTAGCTACGATATCCAGACCACCGGAGGAAGCATTGCGGTTAAAAAGAATGCTTAATCCGATACTCACAACTAATATATAACAGAGCACATCTAATTCCTGACTACCGGTCATAGAGGTGTTGTCAGGAAAAAGAATCTCAAAAAGTCCAAGAAATAATGGCAGCATAATACTTGTATAAACCGTCTTAATTCCGAATTCTTTTCCGCAGGTAAGAAAGCCTATAATTAGAAGTACCACGTTTAAAATCATTGTGATCGCAGAAAGCTGCAAAGGAATGAAGTTCGACAGAACGATTCCAAGACCGGAAATACTGCTGACGGATGCATGGCTTGGCACTAGAAAAAAGAAAACAGCGGCGGCAATGACCGCAACAGCGACCGTTAAAATAAGAGTTTCTTTGATCAATTCAGAGTAGTTTATCTTCTTAGGCATTTTCAATATTCTCCCCAGATATTTTATAAAATTAAGGTATTCATTATTGCGCGATGATGCATAGAACATCCAGCTTTGTATTCTAACATACTGCGTATAAAAGTACAATCGCAATGATCCTGACACTTGCAGTAGCAATTATTATCCAAAATATCCCAATTTTATACAATGACATTTTACAGGCAGGGCGATAGTATGAGCGTAAGAAGCGAATACATTCGCCCTGCTTTTCAGTATCACAGAGCATGCACAAAAAGGGGAATATTGGGGTATTTCAAATGAAAAAATTGCAACATATCAGATTAAGGGAAGGTTCTAAAGCAGATCAGTTTCTGAGCGGACAGCTTACAAGCAAATATTTTTCCTATCAGGAGATATTTGCAATGCTGATGCCGCTTATTTTTGACCAGTTTTTTATCAGTGTGATCGCATTGCTTACAACAGCGATGATCAGTTCATCCAGCCAGGAATCGGTGTCGGCTGTCAGTCTGGTATCGCCACTTTACATGATGATCTATGCGGTTTACAGTGCGATTTCTTCCGCGGGAACAGTGATTATCGCACAGTATAAAGAGCACGGAGACGAGGAAAAAATGAAGAAAGCAGCCGGACAGATCGTGATGTTTACTTTTGCTACAGCGGTGGTGGAATTATCGTGTCGATGTTTATTGTAAAACTTGGAACGGAGAGTGTAGCGGCGAATGCAGTTTCGAATTCTGCTTTGATGGTGCTTTACTCCATGGGACTCGCGGTGTCTAATTTGTCGGTTACAATTATAGGACAGTGCATTGGAGCAAAAGATAAAAAGATGGCACGTTACTATGGCAAGAAAATGGTATGGCTTGGAGAGGTGTCCATTTTAGTGTCACTGGCAGCATTGCTGCCGTTTTTACGGATCATTTTAAAATTATATCAGGCACCGGAAAATACATTAGGCCAGATTTATATGCTGCTCGCAATTGCGTTTGTACCGATGGCACTGCTCTGGTCAACGTCGAATGTACTGCCGAATGTACTTCGGGCTGCAGGAGATGTGAATTTTACATCGTATGTGTCATTGATCACAATGTGGTTGATCCGCGTGGGCTGTAGTTATGCAGTGTCTATGAAGCTGGGATTTGGCATAGAAGGTGTGTGGATCTGCATGGGGGTTGAATGGTTGATCCGCAGTGTGATTTTTATAATGCGTTTTCATTCCGACCGGTGGTTAAATCAAAAAACAGCTGTATGATCAGCTGTTTTTTTGATTTCGTTTTTAATTTCACAGCTCATAAATCAGGGCATTATTTCAGTAAAAGCACATTCTAAAGAAGGGGAGATTTTAAATAAAAAATAACAAATTTGTTATTGAAAAAATAGATTTATGATTCATATAATTAGGAGGAGAAGAATTGTTCAAAATTATTTTTATGAAAATAAGGATGGAAAAATAGCATGGCAAAAACATGGGAAACTGTTCGTGGGGAATTAAAGATTGATGACAAAGATGAAGCGATTGTTCAGATTTAAGATCAAACCATTATCAGGAAGAAAAAAAATCTTTGTTAGTCGAATCCCATATGTTAAAATATCCTCATAGGAGATAGCCGCATATGCAGATAGAAGAGAAACAGATTGTGATAAATGGACAGAACATAACGCTGCGCAGTCCGGGGAAGCAGGACGCAGAAACTTTTTCAGAGGTGCGTGACATCACCTACCGTGAAACGTATTTTCTGGCGAGATACCCGGAGGAGACAGATTTCACAGCGGACGCAGCAGAGGCGATGATTTCAGACATAGCAGAGCGCAGGGAAGAATTTTTGATCGGAGCGTTTCGGAAAGAGCAGATGATTGGCTGTGTCATGGTTTTAAAAGAGGGAAATCACATCAAATTCCGGCATAAGGCGGGAATCGGAATTTTTATCCTCCAAAAATACTGCGGAATAGGACTTGGAAGGCGGTTGATGGAATATGCGATCGAAAACGCCAGAAAAACAGAACTTGAGCAGCTGAAACTGGGTGTTTTTGATGACAATGTGTCAGCAATCCGTCTGTATGAAAAATTAGGTTTTCGCGAGTGGGGAAGAGAACCTCATGCGTTTAAACTGAAAGACGGAAGCTACCGGGATGAAATACAGATGGTCTTATTTTTATCATAGAAAAGGACGAGCGATGAAACTATATTTTGTACGTCATGGTGAAACAGAGTGGAATGTAAAAAAGAAGATTCAGGGAAAAACCGATATTCCACTGAATGAAAATGGAATCCGGCAGGCGAAGGAACTGGCGTGCCAGCTGGTGGAAGAAGATATTTCGGTAAAACATGTCTATCATTCACCGCAGCTTCGGGCGGCAGAGACGGCACGTATCGCTGCGGAAGCGCTGCATGCGACCTGTATTCCATTGGATGGACTGGTGGAGATGAACCTCGGAAGCTGGGAAGGTTCCAACTGGCGTGTGATCGAGCGGGAAAACAGTCCGGAATATCAGGAGTGGAGAAAAGACCGCCGCTATGTGCGCACACCGGGAGGCGGTGAATGTTACAATGATGTGGTAAAACGCACGCTGGATGCTATGGAATATATTATGAAACGGGAAAACGGAGATGTGCTGATCGTGACGCACAGCGCGATCATTATGGCACTGCGGTGTTACATTGCAGGGCTTCCATTTGATGAGATGGTCCGGAAATTTAAGACAAGAAATGCGGAAGTAGTCATGATCGAAAGCTTTAAGATTATAGATGCGATCGCGCGGTTTAAAAAAGAAAATAAATAAATCACAACAAAAACGCAGAAACTGTTGTACAGAGAGAAGCAAGTAAATCAGAGCTCACTGTGCAGCAGTTTTTTTGTAACAGAAAATTATGTTGCAATGTTTCTGTTACATAATCAGCGAGGAATAAGTTTATCAAACGCCGCTCTTGTAACTTCTGCACAATTTTAAATAATCATTTTTGTGAATGGTTTTGACGGAAAATGATTGACTGTGACGGAATGTGAATCTATAATTCAGATATAAAGATGAACGGACATGAATGATGTTGACAGAAATTGGAGGGGAATAAATGCTGACAGAGGAAAGATTTGCGAAGATATTATCCATACTGGAAAGTATGGGGAGTGTGACAGTACAGCAGTTGATGACAGAACTTAACGCTTCGGAGTCTACGATACGAAGGGATCTGAATGCACTGGATGCAAATGGTCAGTTGACGAAGGTTCACGGTGGGGCAATCCTTAAAACGATGGCGTACAGTACTAAGGATGACAACGTCGTCAGCCGGAAAGAAAAGAATCGTGACGCAAAGAACAAAATTGCAAAATATGCCGCAGAACAGATCGCACCGGGTGATTTTGTTTATCTGGATGCCGGAACGACAACAGAGCTGCTGATCGAATACATCACGAGCCATCAGGCGGTGTTTGTGACAAATGCGATCAGCCATGCGAAGCGTCTGGCAGAGAGAGGGTTTACCGTGTATCTTCTGGGCGGCGAGTTCAAAGCGGTCACAGAGGCGATCGTAGGAGAAGAGGCAGTCGCAGCACTGGAAAAATACAATTTCACCAAAGGCTTCTGGGGTGCGAATGGTGTCAGCCTTCAGAAAGGTTATTCCACACCGGAGTTAAAAGAGGCAATGGTGAAGAAGAAATCCATGGAAAACTGCAAGGAACGTTTCGTTCTGGCAGACGAGAGCAAGTTCAATCAGATCTCCAGCGTGACGTTTGCACCATTTGAAGGCGCAACGGTCATCACGACAGGACTGAGCCTTTCAGCTTATAAAAAATGTAAAAATGTCATAGATGTAAAACAGTAATCAGAAAGGAGTCAAAAAAATGATCTATACCGTAACTTTTAACCCATCGCTGGATTACATCGTTTCTGTAGATGATTTTACCTGCGGAATCGTAAACCGTACAACGGATGAGATTATTTTTCCGGGAGGAAAAGGAATCAACGTTTCCATGGTTTTAAAGAATCTTGGCTTTGAGAATACAGCGCTTGGCTTTCTGGCCGGGTTCACAGGAAACAGAATACAGGAACTGTTAGAGGAAAAAGGAGTCCGCACCGATTTTATCAGCGTGGAAAAGGGGATTTCCAGAATTAATGTAAAGCTCCGTTCCAGGGAAGAGACGGAGATCAACGGACAGGGACCGGCAATCGCAGAGATGGATATTAAAAAGCTTTATGAAAAGCTTGATACGCTGTCAGACGGCGATATCCTTGTACTTGCCGGAAGCATTCCGGATGTTATGCCGGGCTCGATGTACATGGACATTATGAAACATTTACAGAATAAGGATTTGAAAATTGTGGTAGACGCAACAAAAGATCTTCTGGTGAATGTATTACAGTATCATCCATTTCTGATCAAGCCAAACAATCATGAGCTTGGCGAAATCTTCGGAGTGAAGATCGGGAATAAGGCAGATGTCATCACGTATGCAAAGAAAATGCAGGAAAAGGGAGCGAGAAATGTTCTGGTATCTATGGCAGGAGACGGAGCTGTTTTAGTCGCAGAGGATGGAAGCATCTTCCAGTCCGAAGCACCAAAAGGAAAGGTTGTCAATTCTGTAGGAGCAGGAGATTCCATGGTGGCAGGATTTATCGCAGGATACCTTGAGGACGGAAGCTACGGGAAAGCGTTCCAGATGGGTGTCTGCACCGGAAGTGCCTCTGCATTTTCAGAGGAACTGGCTACAAAAGCAGAAGTGATCGCTTTACTCGATAGTAATAAGAAATTGTTTGCAGGGGAACAATAGAAAGGGAGGGATTATTCAAATGAAAATCAGAGATTTACTCGCAGCAGAAAGTATTGAACTGAATGGGAAAGTAACAGGCAAAAAAGAAACTCTTGACGCCATGGTCGATCTGATGGCAAAGAGCGGCAAGATCAATGATGTAGAGGTTTACCGCAAAGGTGTCTATGCGCGAGAAGAGGAGAGCACCACAGGAATCGGCGAGGGAATTGCGATTCCGCACTGCAAATCGGATTCGGTGTCACGACCGGGGCTTGCAGCGATGGTTGTACCGGAAGGAGTTGACTTTGATTCCTTAGACGGTGAGAAAGTAAACCTGATCTTTTTGATCGCTGCCCCGAACACAAAAGAGAACGTGCATCTCGACGTGCTCAGCAAATTGTCTGTGTTACTGATGGACGAGGATTTTACAGCAAACCTGCGCAATGCAAAGACGATTGATGAATTTTTACACGTGATCGACGCAGCAGAGGCAGAAAAAGATGCTGAGGAAGAGAAAAAAGAAGAGGAAAAGAAAGCAGAAGCACCAGCTTCCAACGGAAAACTGATCCTCGCAGTTACCGGCTGTCCAACCGGTATCGCACACACTTATATGGCGGCAGAAGCACTTGAGAAAAAGGCAAAAGAGCTTGGATACCGGATCAAAGTTGAGACGAGAGGTTCCGGCGGTGCCAAGAATGTGCTCACAAAAGCAGAGATCGCAGAGGCAGAGTGCATTATCGTTGCAGCAGACACACAGGTTCCAATGGATCGTTTCGCAGGAAAACCGGTGATCCAGTGTAAAGTGGCAGACGGAATCAGCAAAGCAGAGGAACTGCTCACAAAAGCGGCAAATGGCCATGCATCTATTTACGAGGCAGGCGGAAAAGCAGCAGATGACGAGGAAGAAGGAAAAGACAGTCTTGGACATCAGATCTACAAACATCTGATGAACGGCGTATCCCATATGCTTCCATTCGTTGTCGGCGGTGGTATTTTAATTGCAATTGCATTCCTGATTGACGGTTTTTCCGTAGATCTGAATTCACTTCCATTAGACCAGAGATCAAACTTCGGTACGATCACTCCGATGGCAGCGATGTTTAAGTCGATTGGTGGTGTGGCATTCGGTTTCATGCTTCCAATCCTTGCCGGATTTATTGCGATGAGTATTGCAGACAGACCGGGACTTGCCGTTGGTTTCGTCGGCGGTGCAATTGCAGCAAACGGAACAAGTGGATTCCTCGGTGCATTGGCAGCTGGATTTCTTGCCGGATATATTGTATTATTATTAAAGAAGATCTGCAGTAAACTTCCTGACAGCTTAGAGGGAACAAAACCGGTATTGATCTATCCGTTGTTTGGTATCTTTATGATAGGTGTTTTGATGACATACGTAGTAGAACCGCCGATCGGAGCATTGAATACATTGATCAACAACGGATTGAACGGATTAAACGGCGCAAGTGCAGTATTACTCGGAGCATTACTTGGCGGTATGATGTCTGTTGATATGGGAGGTCCGGTCAACAAGGCAGCTTATGTGTTCGGTACAGCTTCTATCGCAGCCGGAAACTATAACATCATGGCAGCCGTTATGGTCGGCGGTATGGTTCCGCCAATCGCAATCGCGCTTGCAACCTTAATTTTCAAAAACAAATTTACAGCAGATGAGAGAAAGGCAGGTCCTACCAACTTCATCATGGGACTTTCCTTTATCACAGAGGGTGCGATCCCATTTGCAGCATCTGATCCACTCCATGTATTGCCTGCGTGTGTGGTTGGTTCTGCAGCAGCAGGTGCCTTATCCATGGCATTTAACTGTACCTTAATGGCGCCTCATGGTGGAATCTTCGTATTCCTTACCGTAGGAAATCCATTATTATATCTGGTTGCACTGGCAGTCGGTTCCGCAGTCGGATGTGCGCTGCTTGGTGTATTAAAGAAAAAAACAGCTTAAGAGGAGAGAAAAACAATGAAAGAATTTAAGTATGTGATCAAAGACGAACAGGGAATCCATGCAAGACCGGCAGGATTATTTGTAAAGGAAGCAGCCGCATTTCCATGCAAAGTAACCATTGAAAAAGACGGAAAAGAGGCAGATGCAAAACGTATTTTTGCAGTGATGGGACTCGCAGTCAAATGTGGACAGGAGATCACCTTAAAGACAGATGGTGAAAACGAAGAAGAGGCGATGAATAAACTTTCCGCTTTCTTAGAAGAAAACTTATAAAAATACGTGCCTGTGGACTGCTTTGCGGCAGTCCATATGTGCATTACAACAGAAATATTTTTGGAGGTAAAACAATGGTTTTAGAAGGAAAAAGCGTATTTGGTGGAATTGCGATCGGACGTCTTTCTATTTACAATAAGAAGGAAAATCAGGTAAAACGCGAGAAAATCACAGATGTGGAAGCAGAAATCACTCGTTTTACAGATGCAAAGGAAACTGCAAAAGAGCAGTTAAAAGGCTTTTATGAGAAAGCGGTCAAGGAAGTTGGCGAAGTGAATGCCGCAATTTTTGAAGTGCATCAGATGATGCTAGATGATCTTGATTATGTGGAATCTATCACCAATATGATCCGCACACAGGAAGTAAATGCAGAATTTGCAGTGGCTTCGACCGGAGATAATTTTTCAAAGATGTTTGCAGCGATGGATGATGATTATATGAAAGAGCGTGCAGCAGATGTAAAAGATATTTCCAACCGTGTGATCTCTATTTTACAGAATGCGGAAAACGGTTCCGTGACAGGAGAGGAACCAGTGATTCTTCTTGCCGATGATCTTGCACCAAGTGAGACAGTCCAGCTCGATAAATCCAAAGTACTCTCCTTCGTGACCAGACATGGTTCTACCAACTCCCACACTGCGATTTTAGCGAGAACCATGAACATTCCGGCATTGATCGGCATTGATTTTTCCGAGGATGTCAATGGGAAAATGGGTATTGTGGACGGCTATACCGGAAAGCTTTACATTGAACCGGATGAGGAGACCATGAAAAAATACGAGGCAAAAAAAGCCGAGGATGAAAATAAGAAGCGTCTTTTACTGGAATTAAAGGGAAAAGAAAATGTTACTTTAGACGGCAAAAAAATTAATCTTTATGCCAATATCGGCGGTGTTGCGGATGTGGCAAATGCACTGAGCAACGATGCGGGCGGAATCGGATTGTTCCGAAGCGAGTTCCTTTATCTGGAATCGGAGGACTATCCGACCGAGGAAGCGCAGTTTGCCGCTTATAAGACGGTGGCAGAAAATATGGCAGGCAAAAAGGTTATTATCCGTACCTTAGATATTGGAGCCGATAAGCAGGTGGACTATTTCCATATGGAGAAAGAAGAAAATCCGGCAATGGGATACCGTGCAATACGAATCTGCCTTGACCGACCGGAAATTTTCAAGACGCAGCTCCGTGCAATTTACCGTGCAAGCTATTACGGAACGATCTCCATTATGTTCCCGATGATCATTTCGGTGAAAGAGGTGAAACGTATCAAAGAGATCGTAGCGGAGGTGAAAGCAGAACTGACCACAGAGGGAATCCCATTTAAGGACTGTGAACTGGGAATTATGATCGAGACACCGGCAGCAGTCATGATCTCGGATCTTCTGGCAGAGGAGGTTGATTTCTTCTCCATTGGCACAAATGACCTGACACAGTACACACTTGCGATTGACCGTCAGAATCCAAAGCTTGACAGCTTTTATGATTCCCATCATGAAGCAATCTTAAGAATGCTTCAGATGGTTGTAGATAACGGTCATAAGCATGACTGCTGGGTTGGTATCTGTGGCGAGCTGGGTGCAGATACGACACTGACCTCCACTTTCCTTAAGATGGGATTTGATGAGTTATCTGTCTCTCCAGCCATGATTTTACGCGTAAGAGAGGAAATCCGGAACACAAAAGTGGAGGAGTAGCCCTGAATTATAAAAGACATTTTCCGGGTCTTGCCTCTGTGATGTTTTTGCCGTCATAGACAAGTTCCCCACCGATATAAACAGAGACAATGCCTTCGGCAATCTGTGTACCGTCCTTAAAATCGGCACAGTCGCGCAGTTTTGTCTCATCAAACAGAATAAAATCAGCATCAAAGCCATCCCTGATCAGACCTTTATTCGGAAGCTTCCATACGGAGGCGGTAAGACCGGTCTGTTTATGGATGGCTTCTTCTATTGTGATAAGATGTCTTTTCAGTGCAAAGTCGGCGATCGGCTTGATAAAGCTGCCGTAGGCTCTCGGATGTGCAGGCCCCTTTTTCTCAGAGCAGATCGTGTCAGATCCAATCATGGAGTATGGACTCTGGTAGATGGTGAGCATATCCTGTTCCGACAGGGAAAAGTAACTTGCCATGCAGGTGAAATTGTTTTCCAAAAGCAGGTCAAAATAGGTATCAAAAGCATCTTTGCCGAGGAAGTCGGCATATTCCTGAACCGTTTTTCCCACAGCGTCAGGTGTTTTTGGCGCGGAGGAGATCAGAAAATTTGTCGACTGTCTTTGGAGCGAAGAAAGAAAAGATCAGAGCCATAGATGGGGTATCGTTTTATGTCTGCCGCGGTGAGATGGTTGGCATTGTCGGAGAATCCGGCTGTGGAAAAAGTGTGACAAGCCAGTCTATTATGCGGCTTTACGATGAAAAAGAAGAGGTTTCCTACTCCGGAACTGTCCGGTTTGAAGGGGAAAATCTGATGGAAATTCCCTATAAGGAAATGGATAAGATCAGAGGAAACCGCATTGCAATGATTTTTCAGGATGCATTAAGCTCCTTAAATCCTGTATACACGGTTGGAAATCAGGTGGTGGAGGCAATCTGCATCCATCAGAATGTGGAGAAAAAGGAAGCCTGGCAGAAAGCCGTGGAAATGCTCATGAAAGTCGGCATTTCAGAACCGGAGAAGCGTATGCGGCAGTATCCACATGAGCTGTTCGGCGGTATGCGTCAAAGGGTGATGATTGCGATAGCACTCTGCTGTAAACCGGATCTTCTGATCGCGGATGAGCCGACAACGGCATTGGATGTCACGGTGCAGGCTCAGATCATGGATCTCATCCAGCAGTTAAAAGAAGAGGAAAATATGGGTGTTATCCTCATTACACATGATATGGCGGTAGTGGCATAAAACTGCGACAGGGTGATCGTAATGTATCTTGGACAGATGGTAGAGGAAGCGAGTGTCATGGATATTTTTGAACATCCGCTTCATCCGTATACGGTCGGACTGATCCAGTCTATTCCACAGATGACCACAGACTCCGAGCAGGAACTGTTTATGATAAAAGGAAGTCTTCCGCTTCTGACGCAGATCAAAAAGGGCTGCCGTTTTGCGTCAAGATGTCCGTATGCGACAGACAAATGCAGGGAAGAAGAACCGGAATTGCAGAAAACAGGTGAAAATCACAGTGTGAGATGTCATTTCCCAAGGTTTGGTGAATAAGGGAGTTATATATGGACGAGAGAAAAGCAGTAATTAAAGCGGAGCATATCAAAAAATATTTCCCTGTAAAGGGAGTGGTCGGAAAGAAAAAAGCGGTCGTAAAGGCAGTGGATGACGTGTCACTGACAGTCTATGAGGGCGAGACTGTGGGACTGGTAGGTGAGACAGGCTGCGGTAAAAGTACATTTGGAAGAACGATTTTAAAGTTGACGGAACCGACCGATGGAAAAATTTATCTGGACGGTGAAGATATTACCGGTTATTCCGAGCGCAAACTCAGAAAATACAGGCAGAAAATGCAGATCGTATTTCAGGACCCGTACAGTTCCCTTGATCCAAGGGAGACCATCGGAAAATCTTTAGAAGAAGTGCTGCAGATTCAGGGCAGGAAGCAGGGATGCCGGGAAAAGGTATTGGAGACGCTTGAACTTGTGGGATTGTCGTCAGAAGTTTACGACAGGTATCCGCACGAATTTTCGGGCGGACAGAGACAGCGTGTCGGAATTGCCAGAGCGTTGATCTTAAATCCGGTCTTTCTCGTCTGCGATGAACCGGTATCGGCGTTGGACGTATCGGTGCAGGCACAGATTGTCAACCTGTTGAAAAAAATACAGCGGGAGAGAAAGCTCGCGAGTATTTTTATTTCCCATGACATCAATGTTGTGCGCTATATCTCAGACCGCATTGTTGTTATGTATCTTGGACATATCGTGGAGGAAGCGCCGAAGGACGAATTGATCCATCATCCGAAGCATCCTTACACGAAAAGTCTTTTGGCATCTGTGCCAAACATGAATCCGAGGGAGCGGAAGCGCCATGTGGCGTTGGAGGGAGAAATCCCTTCCCCAATGGACCCGCCATCCGGCTGTGTCTTTCATACAAGATGTCCGTATGCAACGGACAAGTGCCGGACGGAAGTACCGGAGTATAAGGAAAGTGGAGACGGACATTGGGTAAGATGTCACGAAGTGTGACAGAAATGAAAAACCTCTGTGCGGGTATGGAGCCTGCACAGAGGTTTTTTAGCGAAAGTAAAAGAACATTATATAAAGTGATGGTAGAATTTCAATCCATATTTCATAATTTAAACCAACCCGGACATACTGAATATAAAACAGTTATGAACGAGGTTTAAAAAGAATGAATCAGTATTTGTTGATAAAGCAGGGAAACATCCATAATGCCGTGGAAAAAGAAGCATTTACGGCTGATATTTTAATAGAAAATGGAAAGATAAAGAAAATTGCTCCGGTGTTAGAGGGCGCAGTTATCAATGATGCGGAAATAATTGATGCATCCGGCATTGACGTGTATCCGGGATTTGTGGACGCACATTGTCATCTGGGACTGGACGGATATGCGGTGGAGTATGCCGGAGATGATTTTAATGAAATCGGGGATGCCATCACGCCGGAACTCTCTGCACTCGATGCGGTCAATCCGCAGGACAAAGCATTTGAGCTGGCAAGAGCAGGCGGCGTAACCTGCGTGTCAACAGGACCAGGAAGCTCAAATGTAATCGGTGGAACATTTTGTGTCATTAAGACGTATGGGAAGCGTAGTGATGATATGATTGTAAAAGAAAAATCGGCAATGAAAATTGCGTTTGGCGAAAATCCGAAAAACTGTTATAAAAGCAGGGGAATCTATTCGCGGATGACAATTGCTGCGAAACTCCGGGAAGTTTTGCGTCAGGCAGAGCTTTATGAAAAAAGACAGGAAGCGGCAGGATATCCGGATAATACGGACTATAGCAAAATGCCGGAATATAATGCGAAACTGGAAGCACTGCTCCCGGTCATAAGAAAAGAACTTCCACTGAAAGCCCACGTGCACCGTGCGGATGATATTTTCACGGCAATCCGTATTGCAAAGGAATTTGATCTGAATTTAAAGCTGGATCATGTGACAGATGGAAGTCTGATCGCGGACGAACTTGCGAAAGAAGGGTATTCGCTTGCGGTCGGACCTTCTTTTGGATATGCAACCAAATATGAATTGAAAAATAAGAGCTTTTCCACACCGGCAGATCTAGCGGATGCAGGGTGCTCCGTTTGTATTATCACGGATTCTCCTGTCAGTGAGGAGCAATATCTTCCGCTTTGCGCCGGAAAAGCAATCGCAAGCGGACTGGATGAATTTACTGCATTACAGGCTGTCACGATCAATGCGGCAAAGCATATCGAAGTCCAGGACCGGGTGGGAAGCATTGAGGAAGGAAAGGATGCGGACTTTGTACTGGTAAAGGGAAGTCCGTTTGCAGTAGATACGAAAATTTTGTATACAATCATTGATGGAAAGATTGTATACAAAAATAATTCGCTCTGATTCTCTTTTAAGGTTCAAGCCTGATTTGGAACAAAGTCCGATTGAAAGCGACAGATGCCTTTGTTATAATAAACCATAATAGTTTATTTTGGGATAATAATGATTCTACAGATATAGGATGGTAATAGCAATTTGCAGAGAGGAGGGCGATTGACATGAAGAAGTATACATTAATGCATAAGAATTTCCCAGTAGCAGATTTAGAATTGGATGAAGCTTCAGGAGCAATTTCAACTGTTGGTATAGTGTATGAGAAAGAACGTGTACCGGTAGGAATTCCAGTGAAAAAAAACATCATTAACAGAGCCGCGCTTAATGCATGGTGGAAAGGACGTGCGATTCCAGCCAGCCGTATGGGGATTGAGAATGCATTGACGAAATTACACATGTCCTCCACGCAGATGCTGTTGGAAAAGTGTCTGGGATTAAGTCTGTCAGATCAGTATTGGGTGTGCCCGAAGAATTCAGGCATAACGTGGGAACAGGTAAATTTTTTTGAGAATACATTTTCAGATGATGTGGGAAATATTTTGTTTGACCAGACAGCATCTGGTAATCCGGTAAGTTTAATGTCACCGGATAATACTTCAGATGGATGGCTGAAGAAGAAATGGAAAATAATAGATGATAAACGTTGCCTGATAAAAGGGGGAAGTGGTGCCACACAGCAGGAACCGTATAATGAAGTTCTCGCAAGCAGGATCATGGACAGGCTGGACATTCCACATGTAAAATATTCACTTCTTGTGGAGGATGATTACCCATATAGTGTATGTGAAGATTTTATCACACCGGAGACAGAACTTATTTCTGCATGGCATCTGATGCAGACGAGCAGAAAGCCCAATCATATTTCAATCTATCAGCATTATATCAATTGCTGCGAGGAAAACGGAGTGCCGGAGATTCGTAAGGCATTAGATCAGATGATCGTTCTGGACTATCTGCTTGTAAATGAGGACAGGCATTTGAATAATTTCGGGGTAGTCCGTAAGGCAGAGTCATTAAAATATATGTGTGCAGCCCCAATTTTTGACAGTGGAACGTCCATGTGGTTTGATAAGCCGATAGCCATGATAGGAGATATAACGAAATTGGTGTGCAAACCGTTTAAAAATACACACGAAGAGCAGATAAAGCTTGTGAGTTCTTTTGAATGGCTTGCTATGGAAAAGTTAAGTGGTATCGAGGAAGAATTCCGGGAAATAGTGAGGGGATCGCTCTTTGTTGATGAAAAAAGATGTGATGCGCTTTGCGCGGCATTGAAAAACAGAGTAAATATGTTAGAAAAAGTGATTCATGCAAACCAAACAGTATATACAATAGATGACTATAAGAACGATGTGAAGGAAAATATAGCATACAGTGGTTCTGGTGGATACAAGAAAGAGGAGATGTAGTAAAGCATCTCCTCTTTTGCAGTTTATGTAAAAAAAACAACCATTTATGCCATTTTTCATTTTATAAATAAAATCCATGCTACCATTATGCTAACAAAAAATAATAGCAGCATGGGTTTTATTTTTTATTGTTGCGATCCAGATAACATACATTTTGGTATCAATAACACAATAAATAAAATCCGTGAGCACCAAAAGAACAGGAGAACGAAAAATGAGCTTAAAATATGGGGAAATCATAAAACAGATGTCTCTGGAAGAAAAAGCACTGATGATGTCCGGTAAAAATACATGGGAGACCGTAGATTTTGAGAAGTACGGAATCCCATCCATGGCAATGTCCGACGGGCCTCACGGGTTAAGACGTCAGGCCGGTGCAGGAGACCACCTTGGATTAAATGCCAGCCTTCCGGCAACCTGTTTCCCGACCGCAGCTACGATCGCAAACAGCTGGGATGAAAAATTGGGGGAGGAGATCGGTACTGCACTTGCAGAGGAAGCGGTGACCATGGATGTCAATGTCATCTTAGGACCGGGACTCAACATTAAGAGAAGCCCGCTCTGTGGACGTAACTTTGAGTATTTTTCCGAAGATCCGTATCATGCAGGAAAAATGGCAGCCGCTTATGTAAAAGGTATCCAGAGCAAGGGAATCTCAGCATGTCCAAAGCATTTTGCGGCAAACAGCCAGGAACTCCGTCGTATGGCAAGCGACTCTGTTGTTGATGAGCGTACATTCCGGGAAATTTATACCACCGGATTTGAAATCGCAGTCAAAGAGGGAAAATCCAAATCCATCATGTCTTCTTATAATGAAGTAAACGGTGTCTATGCAAATGAGAATCGTCACATGTTACAGGAAATCTTAGTCGATGAGTGGGGATTTGACGGCTATGTTGTATCTGACTGGGGCGGAAGCAACGACCATGCACTCGGCGTTATGAACGGAAGCCATCTTGAGATGCCGGGGACCGGAAAATCAGGCATGCGTGATATTGTCTGTGCGGTAAAAGACGGCACATTACCGGAAGAAGTATTAGATCAGCGTCTGGATGAACTGTTAAATGTTGTTTTTGCAACCCATCAGGCAACAGTTGATGGAAAAGGCAAAAAATTTGATGTTGAAGGACACCATGCATTAGCAAGAAAAGCAGCCGAAGAAAGTGTTGTTTTACTGAAAAACAGTAACAACATCCTGCCATTAAAACCGGGAACAAAAGTAGCAGTGATCGGTGATTTTGCAAAGACTCCACGTTATCAGGGTGCAGGTTCTTCTCTTGTAAATCCGACCAAACAGCCGGAATCCATCTTAGATGTGATCGCAGACAGTGGACTTGTAATGACCGCTTATGAGCAGGGATATATCCGCAACCGCAAACCGAATGCAGCACTTGCAAAATCAGCAGTGGAAGCAGCAAAGAATGCAGACGTTGTTCTTGTTTTTGCAGGATTAGATGAGATCAGCGAGTCCGAAGGACTTGACCGTACCCATATGCATATGCCACAGGCACAGAACGAACTGATCGATGAAATCACAGCAGTAAACTCCAATGTAGTGGTAGTTCTCTCCGCAGGTTCTTCCATTGAGATGCCGTGGTTTGACTATGTAAAAGGTATCGTTCACGGATATTTAGGTGGTCAGGCAGGCGCATCTGCAATGATGAATGTACTCACTGGTAAGGTATGCCCATCCGGAAAATTAAATGAGACTTATCCGCTTCACTACGAAGATACTCCTGCATTCCACTACTATCCAAGCAAGGAGCGCAGCAGCGAGTACCGCGAGGCTCTCTATGTGGGATATCGTTATTACACAACGGTCGGCAAAAAAGTCCGTTTCCCATTTGGCTATGGATTGAGTTATACAACTTTTGCATATAGCAATTTCTCCGTTGACAAAGACGGCGTGACCTTCACGATCAAAAACACCGGAGATGTGGAAGGAACAGAAATTGCGCAGCTTTATGTCGGAAAACAGTCCGAGACAATTTTCCGTCCGGTCCGTGAGTTAAAAGGTTTTGCGAGAGTGACATTAGCTCCGGGAGAGGAAAAGTCCGTACATATCGCATTTGATGACAAGACCTTCCGTTTCTATGACACAAGAACCAATACATGGGAAGTAGAATCCGGTAACTATCAGATCATGGTAGGAACCGATGCAGATACTATGGTATTAGTAGGCAGCTTAGATGTTGCAGGAACTGTAGCAGAAGGCGGCTATAGCAAAGAGATTTTACCGGAATATTTCAGCGGTAAGATTGAGAACGTGGATGACATCGAGTACAGAGAACTTTACGGAAGAGAAATCCCGGATGGAAGCTGGAGCGGTGAGATCCAGATGAACGATGCAGTGTGCCAGCTCTACTACGGAAAGGGAATCTTCGGAAAACTGTTCTACGGAGTGCTCCGCATTTTGTTAAAAATCAGCGAGTGGCAGGGTAAACCGAACTTAAATGTTCTGTTCAACTACAATATGCCAATCCGTGGATATGCAAAAATGACAGGTGGTTTTGTCACAATGGAGATGGCGAGAGCCTTAACAGAGATGGCAAATGGACACCGGATCAAAGGAACGGCACATCTGATCAGAGCGGCAGTGAAGAGAGATTAATGTAGAGGAACAAAAAATAAATTTTACACAAAACACACGTAAGGTGGCTATGGATTTTACATAGCTGCCTTATTTTTTTATGTATGGAAACAAATAAGATAAAAGTAAAATTGGAAGCGCCGATGGTGCAGGCGCGGTATCAGTATGCAATTGATGTGATGTTAACAAGACTTCGCATGATTGATGCAGATCTGACCGAGAAAAATGAACGCCCATTAATCAGAAATTTGTGTAGCAGAATTAAAACTGCCGAGAGCATTGTGAAAAAGCTGGAAAGAAAGGAACGTGAAGTCACTTTTGAAACAGCAGTCAATACTTTAAATGATATTGCCGGAGTCCGTGTGGTGTGTTATTTTGCGGACGATATTTATCAGATTGCGGACGCAGTGCGCAGACAGAAAGACTTTACCATTGTCAAAGAAAAAAATTATATCAGGAAGCCGAAAAAAAGCGGCTATCAAAGCCTTCATCTGATCGTGGAAGTGCCGGTAACTTATCTGGATAAGACAACCGCAGTGAGAGTTGAGATACAGATCCGTTCAGTCGCCATGGACTACTGGGCAGAATTAGATTCCCAGATGTGTTACAAAAAGGATGCCGGAAAGTTAGAAGCGGTCGAAAAAGCGACGAGGGAATATGCGGATGTGATCGCAGGTGTGGATCAGAAGATGCAGGAGCTTCGCAAGAAGATACAGAAAATGTGAGAGTATCCGGTAATCCCAAACGGCAGACATACATAAAATGAAACGGTATTAGCAGACCAGAACAGAGATAGAAAAGAGGAGTAAAAATGGATCAGGAAAAGACAAAGGTATGGGCACACCGCGGGGCCAGCGGTTATGCTCCGGAAAATACATTAGATGCATTCCGGAAAGCAGTTGAGATGGGAGCAGATGGAATCGAACTTGACGTGCAGATGACAAAAGATGGAGAACTCGTCGTTATCCATGATGAGACGATCGATCGTGTGAGCAATGGAAAAGGCTGGGTAAAAAATTATACCTATGAAGAACTGAAAAAATTTAATTTTAACAAAACGCATCTGGAATACACAAAGGAAGAGATACCAACACTTGAGCAGGTATATCTGTTGATAAAACCGACAAATCTCACCATTAATGTGGAGATCAAAACAGGAATTGTTTTCTATCCGGGGATTGAAGAGCGGGTACTGGAGCTTACAGAGCGTCTTGGAATGAAGGAGCGTGTCATTTATTCTTCGTTTAATCATTATACGATACGGAAAATCAAAGAGTTAGACCCGCAGGCTAAGACGGGCATGCTCTATGAAGATGGAATCATTGATGCAGTGGATTATGCATGTGATGTTGTAAAGGCAGACGCACTTCACCCGGCGGGATATAACGTTTTTTATCCGGGATTTTTAGAGCGTTGTAGAGAGCGGAAAAGACTGCTTCATGTATGGACGATCAATGAAGAAAAACATATGAGAATGCTGTGTGAGGCAGGCGTGGATGCGTTGATCACAAACTACCCGGATATAGCAAAGAAAATCAGGGACGAATACTGTTTTGGAGAACTGCAGCCTGAACTGGTTCAAAGAATCCTTCAGAGTTGAGACAGTGAGAGATACCTATGATAGAAAAAAGAGCAGAGAACATCATGATACCGGAAGAAGCGAATTATCAGCGAACCATGAAGCGTGATGTGGAACCATATCTGAGAAGCTATGAAAAAGACGGCTACATAGAAAGCTACGATAAGACTGCAATTTATTACCGCACATACCAGATTCCGCAGGCGAAAGCCGGAATTGTCATCAGCCACGGATTCTGTGAGTTTGCAGAGAAATATAGGGAAGTGATCTATTATTTCCTGCAAAACGGATATTCTGTCTATGTCCCGGAGCACAGGGGACACGGATATTCTGACCGGATTGTTGTGGATGGCGAAAAAGTTCATGTCGAGGATTATGAGCAATATGTGCAGGATCTGCATTTTTTTGTGAAAAATGTGGTAGAACTCACTGAAAAACGAAGAATCTTATTCTGTCATTCCATGGGTGGAGCCATTGGAGTGCGGTATCTCGAAGAGTTCCCACTGACCTTCGATGCGGCAATCCTGTCAGCACCGATGCTTGGGATGAACACTGGAAAGTATCCGAAGTGGCTTGCGAAAGTTACCGCAGATTTTTTCTGCGCGATCGGAAAGGGAACGAAATATGCTGCCGGACAGAGTGGTTTTTCAGACAAACCATCCTTTGAAACAAGCAGCTGCGTTTCCAGAGAACGATACATGTATATCTACAATATGCGTCTGCGGAATATCAATTACCAGACTTACGGTGGAACCTATGCCTGGGTAAAAGCAGGATTTAAAGTAATCCGCAAGCTGCGGAAAAGAAAAAACATTAACAGTATAAAAATTCCGCTTATAATCTTTGAAGCGGAAAAAGACGACATGGTTGACAATTGTGGCATTGAAAAATTTGCTAAAAAAGCCAAGACCGCACAGCTGGTAAGAATGAAGGATTCCAAACATGAAATCTTTAACGCAGGCGAGGCGGTGCGTGACAGTTACTATAGACAAATATTTTTATTTTTAAATCATGTGTATACGGCACAGGAAAGAATGAATGAGGAAAACGAATATGAAACAAAAACTGACGAAACTCGAAAAATACTGGGTACTGTATGATGTGGGAAACTCTGCATTTACGCTGTTAGTGTCCACGATCATTCCGATTTATTTTAAAAAAATGGCACAGAATATGGGCGTTTCCGCATCGGATTCTACTGCATATCTCAGCTATGCGATCTCAATCTCTACGATCATTGTTGCAATTTTAGGACCGATCCTCGGCGCAGTCGCAGACAACAAAAACCATAAAAAGCCGTTATTTACATTTTTCATGATGATCGGTGTTCTAGGATGTGCAGCGTTGTCCATTCCGAAGACGTGGCTGATGTTTTTGATTATTTTTGTGATCGCAAAAGTAGGATTTTCCGGCAGCCTGATTTTTTATGATTCCATGATGGTAGATGTAACCACTGACGAACGCATGGATGAGGTATCGTCCCATGGGTATGCGTGGGGCTATATCGGAAGCTGTGTACCGTTTGTCATCAGTTTATTGCTGGTATTAGGCGGTGATAAAGTTGGCATCAGCACACCGGCAGCCATGACAGCCGCATTTTTCTTAAATGCAGCATGGTGGGGACTTGTGACAATCCCACTTCTGAAAAATTACGAACAGAAATATTATGTGGAAAATCAAGGCTCCGTGGTAAAGGAGTCTTTTGCCAGACTTGGAAGAAGTGTGGCGGAATTGAAAGATAACAAAAAAGTTGCCCTCTTTCTGCTCGCATTTTTCTTCTATATAGACGGTGTATACACGATTATCGAGATGGCAACTTCTTACGGAAAAGACGTTGGGATCAGTGACGCTAATCTGCTGATGGCATTGCTTCTGACGCAGGTTGTGGCATTCCCATGTGCGATTCTTTTCGGAAAAATGACACAGAAATTTGAGACAGGAAAACTAATTTCCGTCTGCATCATTGCATATTTTGCAGTCGCAGTTTACGCCCTGCAGTTAGACGCAGCATGGAAGTTTTGGATGATGGCAACTTTTGTAGGGGTATTTCAGGGTGCAATCCAGGCGCTGTCCCGTTCCTACTATGCAAAGATCATCCCAAAGGAAAAATCGTCTGAGTATTTCGGAATCTTTGATATATTCGGAAAGGGTGCATCTTTTATGGGAACTATGTTAATGGGAATCAGCACACAGATTTTTGATACTTCCAAAGCAGGAGTGGTAGTGATCGCAGCCATGTTTGTGGTCGGATTCGTTTTCTTTCAGGTGCAACGCAGGACAGAGGAGGATCAAAATGGTTTACCATCATTTTACAGACGTTTTACAAAGGAAGATATTTAGATTTTACACGCTGGCTTTAAAGTAGTCATTGTCAATGAGACAGAGACAAAAAAACAAAGATGGGAAACGCAAGATCCCATAAAGATTTGGAGGAAAATCAAAATGAAAAAGAAAGTAATCAGTTTATTCGTAACAGGAATGTTAGCAGTCAGCATGATCGCAGGATGTGGTTCTGATAATACAGCAGACACCAGTACATCCGCAGATACCACAGCAGATGCTTCTACAGATGCAGCAGCAGACACAACAGCAGAGGAAGCACCGGCAGCTACAACAGACTTTGATGCAAGTGAATATGTCAATGTATTATCCCGCGAGGATGGATCCGGTACAAGAGGTGCATTCATCGAATTATTTGGAATCGAAGAAAAAGACGCAGACGGAAATAAAGTGGACAACACAACAGAGGAAGCGATCATCACAAACAGCACATCCGTAATGCTTACATCTGTAGCAAGTGATGAGTATGCGATCGGTTATGTTTCCCTTGGTTCTTTAGATGACACTGTAAAAGCAGTCAGCATTGACGGAGCAGAAGCAACAGTAGAGAATATCAAAAATGGTACATACACGATTGCAAGACCATTTAACATTGCAACAAAAGGTGAAGTAAGCGACATCGCACAGGATTTCATCAACTACATTATGAGTGCAGAAGGTCAGGCAGTCATCACAGAGAACGGATATATCGGTTCTGATGATGCGGCAGCATTCGAATCCAACGGAGCAACTGGTAAAGTGACAGTCAGCGGTTCTTCTTCTGTAACACCGGTCATGGAAAAATTAAAAGAAGCTTACACAGCCGTAAACTCCGGTGCAGAGATCGAGATTCAGGAGAGTGATTCCACAACAGGTATGACAGACGCAGCAGCAGGTACAAGTGATATCGGTATGGCTTCCCGTGAATTAAAAGATTCTGAGACAGAGCAGGGACTTACCGCAACAACAATCGCTATGGATGGTATCGCAGTGGTCGTAAATCTTGACAACCCAACAGCAAACCTTACATCCGATCAGGTAAAAGGTGTCTATGTTGGAGATGTTACAAGCTGGGATGAACTTGCAGAGTAAGTAATCAATGAAAATATCTGGTATGAAAAAAACATCAGAGATAAGAAATTAAAAAATTACTGACAGAAGGGTCGGATGGAAAACTCCTCCGGCCTTTTTTCGGAAATCAGGATATTTACAATTTGTAAAGCATTACATAATGATATGAAGCCTGCACTGTCAGGCATTCCTCAGATTTTGGAGAACATAAATATATGAATATCAATAAATTAAAAGAAATTGTAATGAAATATGTATTTCTGTTTACCGCCATTATTTCCATTGTAGCAGTTGTACTGATCTGCGTGTTCCTGTTCGCAAATGGGGTTCCGGCAATGAAAGAGATTGGATTTGCCAACTTCCTCGGAGGAACAAAATGGAAACCCGGCAACGGCTTATATGGTATCTTCCCGATGATCCTGGGAAGTATCTATGTAACAGGCGGAGCCTTGATCATCGGAGTACCAATCGGAATTCTGATGTCTATCTTCATGGCACGTTTCTGTCCGGACAGATTACACAAGGTATTAAAACCGATCGTTGATCTGCTGGCTGGAATCCCTTCTATTGTTTATGGATTCTTCGGACTGGTTGTTATGGTTCCGTTTGTCAGGGAGCATTTCAAAGGCAATGGACAGAGCATTTTAACAGCAGCACTGTTACTTGGAATCATGATCTTACCTACAATTATCAGCGTGTCCGAGTCATCCATCCGAGCAGTGGAGGAGAGCTATTATGAGGGAGCGCTCGCACTGGGAGCCACACATGAGAGAAGTGTCTTTACGGTTGTTGTTCCGGCAGCAAAATCAGGTGTGTTTGCAGCAGTTGTGCTCGGCGTAGGACGTGCGCTCGGTGAGACAATGGCAGTCATGATGGTAGTCGGCAATCAGGCGAGAGTGCCGGACAGTATTTTCAAAGGTGTGCGTACACTCACAACGAATATCGTACTCGAGATGGGATATGCCACGGATCTTCACAGGGAAGCATTAATTGCTACAGGCGTAGTTTTGTTTGTGTTTATTCTTATTATTAATATATCGTTTTCTATTTTGAAACGTAGAGGAAAGGAGTAGAGGCAGTATGGAAAAAAATATCACTCCGATCAATCAACTGTCGTGGAAAGACAGATTGAAATCTTATAAAAAACATCCGGGATCTTTTATTTTACTGCTTCTGGTGGGAGCCTCTGCAGTGATCACCGTGACAGTACTTGTTTATCTGGTGGGCTATATTTTGATCCACGGTGTTCCGTATTTAAGACCAAGCCTGTTTTCACTGACTTACAATTCCGATAACGTGTCAATGATGCCGGCGATCATCAACACCATCACAATGGTATTGCTCGCACTGCTTTTTTCTGTTCCGTTTGGAATCGGAGCAGCAATTTATCTTGTCGAATATGCAAAAAAAGGAAATAAACTCGTTGAGCTGGTGCGTATTACAGCAGAGACATTGACCGGTATCCCATCCATTATCTATGGACTGTTCGGTATGTTGTTTTTCGTGACAGCGTTGCATTGGGGATATTCCATGTTAGCTGGCGCGGCAACACTTGCGATCATGGTTCTACCGGTCATTATGAGAACGACGGAGGAAGCGCTTTTGTGTGTGCCGGATATGTACCGTGAGGGAAGCTTCGGACTCGGCGCAGGAAAGCTCCGAACCATTTTTAAAATCGTACTTCCAACGGCGATTCCGGGTATTTTGTCCGGTATCATCCTTGCGATCGGACGTATCGTAGGAGAGACAGCGGCACTGATCTATACGGCAGGAACCGTTGCGGAGGCAGCAGGTGTCATGGATTCCGGACGAACCCTTGCGATTCATATGTATTCGCTGTCAAGAGAGGGACTTCATACAAATGAAGCATACGCAACAGCAGTCGTTCTTCTGATCGTGGTGCTTCTCATCAACGGATTATCGTCCCTGATCGCAAGGAAACTTGAAGCTGCAACAAAGTAAAAACGGAAAAGGTATCAAAGTAGAGGAAACAATATGAGTGAAAAATTTAAAATTTCAAACCTTGATTTATATTACGGTGATTTTCATGCGTTGAAAGATATCAATATGAGCATCCATGCAAACGAGATCACAGCTTTTATCGGACCATCCGGCTGTGGAAAATCCACCTTTTTAAAAAGTCTGAACAGAATGAATGACCTGGTGGAAGGATGTAAGATCACAGGAAATGTCCTGTTAGATGGCGAGGACATCTATAAAGGTATGGATGTCAATCTTTTACGAAAAAGAGTCGGCATGGTATTCCAGAAGCCAAATCCGTTCCCGATGAGTATTTACGACAATATTGCGTATGGACCGAGAACTCATGGTATCCGCTCCAAAGCAAAATTAGATGAGATCGTGGAAAAATCCCTGCGTGATGCGGCAATCTGGGACGAAGTGAAAGACCGTCTGAAAAAAAGCGCACTTGGCATGTCCGGTGGACAGCAGCAGAGATTATGTATCGCAAGGGCACTGGCAGTGGAACCGGAAGTCATCCTAATGGACGAACCGACTTCCGCGCTTGATCCGATCTCCACATCCAAGATCGAGGATCTTGTCATTGAACTGAAAAAACAGTACACCATCGTCATGGTCACACACAATATGCAGCAGGCTGTGCGTGTTTCGGATAAAACCGTATTCTTCTTATTAGGAGAGGTGATCGAGGCTGGCGAGACAGAAAAATTATTCTCAATTCCACAGGATAAACGTACCGAGGACTATATCACAGGACGTTTTGGTTGACATAAATAAAAAGGAGAGAATGATATGAGAAATCGATTTGACAGACAGTTATTAGAATTAAATAATGAATTGATCCAGATGGGAAGCCTGATCGAGCAGGCGATTGAGATGGGGATATCCGCACTGGTAAAGCAGGATGTAGAAAAAGCAGAGCAGGCGATCAAATTTGACGTGGAAGTAGACGAACAGGAGAAAACAATCGAATCTCTCTGCATGAAACTGCTGCTTCAACAGCAGCCGGTAGCAAAAGACTTAAGATTAATTTCCGCAGCATTAAAAATGATCACGGACATGGAGCGTATCGGCGATCATGCAGCGGATATTTCGGAGATGACCATTTTGATGGCAGATTCCGATTATGAAAAAAGCGCCATTAATATGGAAGTGATCAAAGAGATGGCAAAAGAGACAACCGATATGGTTATCAAGAGTGTGGATGCTTTTGTCAACAAAGATCTCGAACTGGCACGCTGGGTCATCAACCGTGATGATGTGGTGGACGATCTTTTTGACAGTTTCCGGAAAGAACTCATCCAAAAAATCAATGAGAATGTAAAAAATGGTGAGATGGCAACGGATATGCTGATGGTCGCAAAATATTTTGAGCGTATCGGGGATCATGCAACCAACATTGCAGAATGGGTGATCTATTCTATCACCGGAAAACACGAAGACGAATAAATTTTAAGAAAACTTTTCCCTTACAGACATAAAAAAGGTATGCTAAAAGACTCCTGATTGCAATTTTACATAGATTTTACATAAAACCGACATAAGATTTACATGTAGTTTATAATATGGAATCGAAATGTAAACAATAACCTAGTATATGTCTATGTAAGGGAGAGATTATGAATATTTTTGGAATTCTGACAATGATCGGCGGTCTGGCAATGTTCCTGTACGGAATGAGTGTTATGGGTGGCGGTCTTGAAAAAATGTCCGGCGGAAAATTGGAGCGTATCTTAGAGAGCCTGACCTCGAATCCGTTTAAAGCGGTATTGCTCGGAGCCGGCGTGACAGCTGTGATCCAGTCATCCTCAGCTACAACGGTCATGGTTGTCGGTTTCGTAAATTCAGGCATCATGAAACTGTCGCAGGCGATCGGAATCATCATGGGTGCAAACATTGGAACGACAGTTACCTCATGGCTTTTGAGCCTGACCGGGATCGAGAGTTCCAATTTCCTGATCAGCATGTTAAAACCGTCCTCTTTTTCACCGGTTCTTGCACTGATCGGTATTATTATGTATATGTCCGGCAAGAACAAAAAGAAAGATATCGGTGAAATCTTACTTGGATTTGCAATCTTAATGTTTGGTATGGAGACAATGAGCGATGCTGTAAAGCCGCTTGCGGATGTGCCGGAGTTTACCGATATTCTGACGATGTTTAACAATCCGGTATTTGGCGTGTTAGCAGGAGCGCTGCTCACCGCAGTCATTCAGAGTTCTTCGGCTTCTGTTGGTATCCTGCAGGCATTGTCTGTCACAGGAGCATTTACTTACGGTTCGGTTATTCCGATTATCTTAGGACAGAATATTGGAACCTGTGTCACAGCGATGATCTCAGCAATCGGTGCAAACCGGGGCGCAAAGAGAACCGCATTCGTGCATTTATATTTCAACATTATCGGAACCTTATTATTCCTTACAGTATTTTATATTGGAAATGCAATCTTTCGTTTTGAATTTGTCGGGGAGACGGTAGGAGTTGCAGGGATCGCGCTGATCCACAGTATTTTTAATGTATTTACAACTGTAGTATTATTTCCGTTTATCCGTGGGCTGGAAAAACTGGCTTACCTTACAATCCCGGAATCTGACGAGGAAAAATCTGCCAAAGAAGATGTGTTTGCCATTTTAGATGAGCGTTTTGTGAGCAGTCCTGCATTTGCGATCGAGCAATGTAAAACTTTAGTAAACCAGATGGCAGAGATCACAAAAAACAGTTTTATCGAGGCAATGGAATGTATCAAAGAGCCTTCGGATCAGAAATTTGCGGAAGTGATCGCAAAAGAAAACCGCGTAGATGTGTATGATGATAAAATCAGCGCCTATCTGACGAAATTAAACAGTGGGGATCTTTCTTATACGGACAGTCTGAGGGTGACTTCGCTTTTACATTGTCTTACTGATTTCGAGAGAATTTCCGATCATGCGGTAAATGTGGTAGAATGTGTGCAGCAGATGCAGAAAGAGGATGCAAAGTTTTCTAAGAAAGCGGAGGAGGAGATGAACATTTACTCCAAAGCCGTGCGGGATATCTTAGAGAGAACGACCGGAGCGTTTATCAATACCGATATTCCACTTGCGCGTTCCGTGGAACCGTTAGAGGAAGTCATTGACGGTCTGAACAAAACGGTAAAAAAACATCATATGAAGCGTCTGCGCAAGGGAAAATGCACGATCGGACTTGGACTGGTACTCTCGGATCTTGCCATGAACTACGAGCGTGTTGCCGATCACTGCTCCAATATCGCAGTATATATGATGCAGTTGAATGATACCGGTCTGGAGGAACACAGTTTTACAGAGCAGATGGATGAAAAAGAGAGTGCAGAATTTACAAAACTGGAAAATGAATTTGAACAAAAATATGAGATAGATTAAATCCGGGAAGAAATTCGCAGCACAATATTTGTGTTGCGAATTTTTCGTGAATCCGGGAAAGACTTATGGAAAAAACAAAGCAGGCTGTATTATAATCTATTTATAGAGCGAACAGTGGGAGGAAATGATTATGGCAACAATCTATATTGTAGAAGATGATGTAAATATCCGCGAGATCGAGCGCTATGCGTTAAAAAACAGCGGATATCAGGTAGAGGAATTTGAGTGTGGGGCAGACCTTTTCAAGCGGTTAGAGAGCAAAGTCCCGGCTCTGATCTTGTTAGATATCATGCTTCCGAATGAGGATGGACTTGATATTCTGACAAAGATCCGTGCAGATAAAAACACAGCAAAAGTCCCGATCATTATGGTGACTGCAAAGACATCCGAACTTGACAAAGTAAAAGGTTTGGATCTCGGAGCGGACGATTACATTTCCAAGCCGTTTGGTGTCATGGAGCTGATCTCCCGCGTTAAGGCATTATTGCGCAGAACCACGAATGCGCAGGAAGAATCACAGATCTCCTACGGGAATATTCTGGTGGATAATGATAAACACGCCGTTTACGTGGATGGAAAACTGTGTGAACTCACCTACAAAGAATTTGAACTTTTAAAATACCTTGTCATCAACAAGGGAATCGTGTTGTCAAGGGATAAGATCATGAACCAGGTGTGGGGGTTTGACTATGAGGGTGAGAGCCGGACAGTCGATATGCACATCAAGACATTGAGACAGAAACTTGGAGAGGCGGGAAGCCATATCAAGACAGTGCGCAATGTTGGTTACATGGTGGAGTGACGTCCGTTAAGGAGCAGGAAAAAGGCAGGACAGACGTAAGACGGTGATAGGATGAAAAAGAAAATCAACAGCAAATTTATGCTGATCTCAGCAATTGCAATTATTGTCATGGCAATCTGCGCCATGGTACTTTTTTATGATATATTGAAAAAACAGATTTTTGACGATTTAAAGGCAAATGCCCATGTGATCTCCATGATGAAACCGGAGGATCTGCCGGATGAGATCAACTATAATCTGAATAAAGATGGGCTGCGTATCACGCTGATCAATGAGGATGGAACCGTCATCTATGACAGCATGGAAGACGAGTCGAAGATGGAAAATCACAGGGAACGTCCGGAGATCGTTTCTGCATTGGCAGCCGGAGAGGGGCGTGCAATGCGGAAATCGACTACGTCCACAAAACATACTTTTTATTATGCAATGAGAACAGATGACGGAAAAGTTCTGCGTATTGGAAAAGACAGTAACAGCATCTACAGTCTGATCATCAAGATGGTATATCTCACGTTGTCTGTGGGATTCTGCGTATTTGTATTATGTACAGTTCTTGCACACCGGCTTACCAAACGTCTTGTGGCACCGATTGAAAAGATGGCGGACAATATTGTGCTGCTGGAAGAAAATGACGTTTATGACGAGATGAAGCCGTTTGTTGCGACTATCAAGCAGCAGCATGTGGACATTTTAAAGCATTCCCAGATGCGTCAGGAATTTACTGCAAATGTTTCCCACGAATTAAAGACACCGCTCACTGCGATTTCTGGTTATGCAGAACTCATTGCAAGTGGAATGACAAGCGGGGAGGATACCATTCATTTTGCCACGGAAATCCATAAGAGCGCAGAACGTCTGCAATATCTGATCAATGATATCATCAAGCTTTCCGAGTTAGACAGCGACGACACAAAGATCGAGTTTGAGACGTTAGACCTCCATGAGATGGCGTTAAACTGTCAGGCAATGATGGAGATCCCGGCGGAAAAGAACGAGGTGACGGTGGAAGTACAGGGAGATTCCGCTGAGATCAAGGGAAACAGAAACCTGATCGACGAACTGATCTACAATCTGTGCAGCAATGCGGTGCGTTACAATAAAAAGGGTGGGAAAGTGACGATCATGACGGGCACGGAGAATGGACACCCGATGCTGACCGTGAAAGACACAGGGATCGGTATCCCAAAAGAAGCGCAGAAGAGAGTCTTTGAACGTTTCTACCGCGTGGACAAGAGCCGTTCAAAATCGACCGGCGGCACAGGACTGGGGCTTGCCATCGTAAAGCATATCGTAGCGCAGCATGAGGCGCAGATCTCACTGGAAAGTGAAGAGGGCGTTGGTACGGAGATTAAGGTTGTGTTTTTAAAATAAATTAGGAAAGATGAGCTTCTGATTTCGTGTCAGAGGCTTATTTTTTTGACTTTATTAGGAAATCGAAAAGCAATTCTTTACCTTTTTAGAGGAAAAACAATCACATATTCGCAGAAGCTTGCAAGCCATATTGTAAAGTAGTAAAGTGAAATTAAGTGTAATTTAATCAAACAACATTGTTGGGAAGAACGAAAGGATAAGGTGAAAATTATGGGGAAAAATTTATTGGTTCTGGGTATGAGTACACTGCCGATTCGAAGGGATAATGAAGAAATAATTTCCAATAAGTGTTGTTGGGAGAGCCTGAGTGAAAAGGCTGGATCATTGGGAGAGTGCAGAAAAGAAATAGAATATTACAGCCAGCTTGAGCCAGTGAGTAAAATGATTATGGAACGGGAGAAAAATCTGAACAAAATTATTATCTTTGCGACTCCGGAGACACAGAAAAAAGTCAGATTCAAATATCAGGGGCAGGAGAAAAACGAAAGTGCTGTAGATTTTTATCTTTCAAGAATAGAAGGGGTAACGCAAGATCAGGTGTTATTGATTAATGTGACAGATGATAATTCTATAGAAGCAATTTTTAAAGCTGTAGAAGCAATTCGAAAATTCTGGAAAGAAAATGAAACAGAAGATCCTAAATTATGGATTGACACACAGGGCGGATTCCGTAATCTGAATCTTGTGATAAATGCCATTATCTCACTTCTAAAAAACGATAAGATCGTTCCAAACGGCATATATTCCATAAAATATATTGCAAATAGTAAAGAACCGAATCCGATACAGGATCAGACACAGACTTATAGAATATTTGATTTTGTTTCAGGAATCAATGAATTTTCCAGATATGGCAGAGCGGAGCAGCTGGAAGACTATTATAAGAGTACAGGTGAAAAAGTCGCACTAGAACCTATTGGCATGATGAAGACCATTGTTGAAAATATCCAGATGTGTGATATGGAAAGTTTTGACTGCAATCTGGCTGCTTTTCGAAATTATGTGAAACAAAAGAAAGATGGTGATGATAATCTTCTTGATATTTTCTGGACGCAGATAAAAGATGACTATGGAAAACTACTTGAAGATTCCTGCACAGGTCTGGATATCATAGAATGGCTGTATAAGAAGAAGTTTTATCAACAGGCGATTACTTATATTGAGTCCAAAATGCCGAAAGAATGGGTAAGCAAAGGCATCATTCGATATGGAACATCAGAGAGTACCTTAAATACAATTAAGAATAGTGCACATAAAAACTACGAGAGAAATGATAATTTTGTGATAAGTCAGATTGCTTTTGAATGTTTTATTTGGACGGCGATTATGGATAAGAAAACGAAGAAATCTAATATAAAAAAGCCACTCAAATGGGGAAGAAACCAAAGATATATGAAGGAGTTCCCGGAAAATAAGATTGATGTTACAGTTACAGAGAAAAAGGATAAAGAAAGAAAAAAGATTGGAGAAATCTGCAACATACAAATCGACAGTAACAAATATGACAACATTATGGACATGCTGCTGTTATATAAATTATTAAAAAACGAACGGAACAATTTCAATCATATGTCAGACAGCAGTCTGCGGGCTGACCAGAACACGTTAGGACAGGCAATCCGTATGTTTATAGAGTGTGGAAGGAAGGTATATGAATAAGCCGGTTTTTATAAATTTAACAAATCACCCTTCAAAATACTGGGGAGAACAGCAGAAAAAAGAGGCTCACAAATATGGAGCCATTGTTGACATACCATTTCCGAATGTTCCGGCGGAGGCAACAGAAGACGATATCAGAAGACTTTGTGATGCTACAGTAAAAAAAGTAATGGGGTATTCTCCGGAAGCAGTGCTATGTCAGGGGGAATTTACGCTGGCATTTCAAATTATAAACACTTTACTGGAACAGGATGTGACAGTAGTAGCGGCGTGCAGTGAACGTGTTGTGAAGGAAAACGGAAACAGGAAAGTGAAAAAGTATTTGATAATATGGTGACAGAAAAGGGAGATAATTCAACGCTGGCGGTATGCCATATTGATGGAAACAGTATGGGAGACAGTATCAGACATATCATGCAGAAAATAAATGGTTATGAAAATGCGGTTCCTGCAATGCGCAATATTTCCAAAGAAATCGCAGATACTTTCCGCAATAATTTTGATAAGATGGCAAAGTATATGGATGAATTAACTCCGCAAGTGAAGATGGCTGACGGTAAGAAATTATACAGAGAAATTATTGTTGCCGGGGACGATATTACCTTTGTGTGCAATGCAAAATTAGCAGTACCGGCAGTCAGATATTTTTTAGAGCATATTGGGGATGAGAAAGACTATAGTGCATGTGGAGGGATTGCATTTTTTAACAGTCATTTTCCATTCTCGGATGCTTACAAAGTGGCAGAAGCTTGTTGTGTAAGTGCCAAGACAAGAGCAAAAGAGGAGTCTCATCGAGGAAAAGTGGAGGAAAACACCGGCAAAGGAAAAATAGGAAACTTTTTTGACTTTCAGTTTTGTACCAATATCAGTGCGGCGCATTTGGAAGCCTATCGGGAAAAACACTATGCAGTGAATGGACAGCTCTTTCTTGCAAGACCTTATTATGTGCCGCTAAGAGAAGATCGGGCAGAACTTAATATCAGGAATAGAGAATTCAGTGTTGAAAAGTTTACAGAATGGTCCGAAGTATTTCAGAGCCTTCCAAGAAATAAAGCAAAACTTTTGAGAAATGCAATTTCCAAGGGAGAAAATAGCAGGCAGGAGACAGTGACGTTCTTAAAATCCAGAGGATATACGCAGTTTGAAAAAGAGGAATATGCAGTCTGGTACGATGTACTTGAAATGATGGATTTATACATTGGAGAGGGAAAAGAGCATGAAAATTAAAATAAAACTGTTAAGTGATTTATGTACAGCTTCGGGGGAGACACATAATAGTCTCATAGATCTTGATGTTGTCTATGATGAATATGGATTGCCATATATTCCTGCTAAGAGGTTAAAAGGCTGCATTCGGGAAGCAGCGCTTGAAATGCAGGAATTAGGTCTTGTGACAGAGACGCAATTCGGGCAGATGTTTGGACAGAGCGGGAGTCAAAAAAGTGCATTTTGTCTTTCAAATGCTTATATAGAGGGATATAACAATATTGTTTCAGATCTAAATAAATTTCAGGGAACGGAACTGGTGAGCCAGCAGAATGTGTTAGAACAATATACATATACGCGTACACAGACTGCTATTGATTATGAAACAGGGGTGGCAGACAAAAATTCACTTCGTACGATCCGGGTGGTAAAAAAGGGGATTGTGTTTGAAGCAGAATGTAGTCTGATAAAACCAGAATTCCAGAAGCTGCTTGAAAATGCAGTTTCGATTGTGAAGCATATCGGAGTATCGAGAACCAGAGGACTTGGACTTGTAAATATGGAACTCATTGCACTGGACAGTAGGGAGAATATTGAAAAAGAGCATGTCTTTGTCAAAAAAGAAGCATTGAAAGAGCAGAATCAGCTTCATTATACAATTTATCTGAAATCGCCTGTGATATGTAAATCAGAACAGGGAAATCAGGCAGAAACAAAAGATTATATTGCAGGAAATAAAGTTCTTGGATTGATCGCAGGAGCACTTGGAAGTGCCAGTTATCAGGAGATGATGTCAAAAGAAGATGTCATTGTGACAAATGCCTATATCTGCATGGATGGAGAGCGATGCATTCCGGGAAGAATCTCGTTACAGAAGGAGAAAGATCAGCCATACAATGAAAAAGGCGAGCTGATGTTAGAAGATATGCTTTACGGTCCGGATGTGCAAGACCGGCAGATGGCGCCGGCTGGAATTGATTATCTGGATAAAAAAAATCGTGTTGCAGCGGTAGACACACAGATCAGTTATCATCATCAAAGACCACAGGATAAGTCAATCGGTCATGCAACCGGAAACACAGAGGATGGCTCCAGTTTCTATCAACTATGCAGTATCAGTGCAGGACAGACATTTGGTGGATATATCTATGCAAACAGACAGAATGCAGAACGTATTTTAGAGGCAGTCAAAAAACTGGGTGATATCCGGATGGGGTATGGAAGAAGCAGCGAATTTGGGGCAGTTGATTTCCAGATAGATTCTGTGCAAAAGGTGGAGAAGAAGGAAAAACGGATAAAAGAGGCAATGCTTACGTTTGTTTCAGATACAATTCTTTATAACGAATATGGAATGGCGGCAGCAGGAACAGATACGTTAAAGAAATATTTGGAAGAAATGTTGGACATTACAGACTTGGAGATCAGAAATCCATTCCTGCAATATACAACAATCGGCGGTTACAATGTAACATGGAAGCAGCGAAAGCCAATAATTCAGGGAATCGAAAAAGGAAGCGTCGTTCTTCTTTATTCAGAAACAGGATTTGACGCAGGACAATTGGAGCATACATTTATAGGAGAGCGTGTTGCAGAAGGTTACGGAGAAATCGAGGTAGATAAACCGGAAGAAAAGCAGGTAGTGGTGTACAAACCAGAACTTCACAGTGGAGAGCATCAGCAGAAAGAATTGATTTCGGATATTATCAATCAGTTATTAAACGCGGAATTTGAACGTCAGATGAATGACAGGATCCGTACTAAACTCACAGAATCAGGAAAAACACTAACAAAAAATGCAGATGTTTTAAATGCAGCAGTGTCCAAGTTAAGAGTCATGGTTAAGGCAGAGAAAAATTACGAGAATCTCATCGCAGAGATAGAGGGTATTGAAGATACGAAAAAAAGAGAGCTGTGCAGGAGCATTGTGAAGGCTGTTAATCCGAAAACATTGACGGAGCAGATATGCAGGCAGCTGGAAGAAAAATATGATGTCGGATTCGAACTTCGGTGGAATGAAAATGAATGTTACAGAATGGCTTACCGCAACTGTATCACAGAATTAAAGTATCTGACCAAAATGGGAAAGGGGGAGCAGTGATGACAAATCGAATGATAAAGCGAAAAGTATTCTATATACAGCTTAAGCTGATTTCTCCACTTAGTGTATCATCAGGAGAAGATGAATGGACAGATTCCGATGTCTTGAGAGATGGTACGGGAAGACCATTTGTTGCAGGAAGTTCACTGGCTGGTGCAATGAGAGCCTATCTGCAAAAAGAGAAACATGAATCATGCCTGATGGGATATTCCGGTGCGCATGGTGACGGAAAAATGAGTTCCCTTTTTGTTTCAGATCTGAATTTTAGAAAGTATGAGTTTACAAGTGTAAGAGATGGAGTTGCATTAAATGATGGAAAAACAGCTATTACAGGAAGTAAATACGAGATAGAGATCATAGAGGCAGGTGCAAAGGGACAATTCTTTATGGAACTCACTGTGAGGGAACAGGACGATGAACAAAAAATGGATTCAGAAATAGCGTCCATTTTTCGGGGTATCCAGAAAGGTGAGATACGGCTTGGATGTAAGAAAACACGAGGTTTTGGAGAGTGCAGACTGACATTTGTGAATTGTAAGACTTACACAAGTGAGAATTATCTGGAATATTGTCAGGCGTATGACAGAGAAACCGACAAAAATACAGATAATGAACTGGATGTATGGCTTGCAAAAGTGTCAGAGAAAGCAAAGATGGTTCATATTGAAGTACCGCTCAAAATGAAAGGTGGTATCAGTATCCGTCAATATGCAGCAAAGAAAAATGAACCGGATTTTGTGCAGCTTACGGATCATGGAAAACCAGTCATTCCGGGAAGCAGTTTTGCAGGAGCGATCAGACACCGTATCAAGGAAATTCTGGAACGATTGGCAGAGAACGGAACAGAGCTTCCATATAATGTTCAAAAAATTATAGACATTTCATTTGGTTACGTGGACGGTGTAAAAGCCTGCGCATCCAATATTATCATCAGTGAAGCGGAGATTAAGGGTGCAAGACCACTGACCATGATGCGTACCGGAGTAAGCCGTTTTGAATCGGCGGTAAAAGATGGTGCTTTGTACAAAGAAAAAACATACGTGGATGGTGAACTGGTACTTCGGCTTGCTATTCGTAAAGGCGTTATGCCAGAAGATGAAAAATGGATTCTTGGAATACTGCTTTTGGCATTAAAAGATCTTCAGAACGGATTCCTGGCAGTAGGAGGTCAGACAGCAATCGGGCGTGGTTTGTTTGAGAACAACGGTGCAATTCTGATCGACGGACAGGAAGGACTAGAAAACCAGATGATTCAGGAAAGCTTGAAGAACATGAGAGTAAGCGGAGGGAAAAAGGCATGAATCTGACAAAAGCACCGGAAAAGGGTTTAATGTATGCAACATATATCGATAAAATGAGTTTTGAACCATATTGCAGAGATGAACTGACAGAGGCTATATCAGAGGAGAAGCTGTTGGAACTTCATTTGTTTGATCAGGATATAGAATACAGAGTGGTTCGGACAAGAAAGGGTATGGTTGAAAATATAATAAGCGATGAGACTGCCAGTTATGATGATGTTTATGTAGAGAAGGTGCGGACGAAAAGAGAGTCAACTTGTTATGTAGAAATTGTTAATTATTTAACATATAACGAAGACGATCAGCTTATAATAAATAATTATCGCTTGAGAGAGGTGGTGGGATGATGAATGGTTTTGTTAATCCTTATAATTTTATAAAATTTCCTCAAAATAAAGCAAAAGCTTATACGGACACGGATAAACATACAGGCGTGATCGAATATTCTGTTACGACAAAAACACCACTGTTTATTCCAAATTCGAGTTCTGACCATGCATTTCGGGAATCCGATCAGAAGGCAGAACACAAGTCGTATGATTTCTTTTCTTATGAGGAACTTGATCCGGCAAAGCATTACGAAGGGATGTATCATGAACCGGTTATTCCGGGAAGTGAGATACGTGGTGTTGTTAGAAATGTGTATGAGACACTTACGGATTCCTGTATGGGCGTGTTGAATGGTGAAAAATATCCGGTAAAGCGAACCGCAGAACAATTCAGACCGGCGCTGATACACAGAAAAAAAGATGGAACAATGGAACTGTGTGCAGCAGAGTCTTATCGTATAGGAAGCAGAGAAAATAAGGAATATTTCCCAAAAGGCTTTGAGAAAAAGGCAAATGGGACAACAGCGTATTTCAAAATGCCGGATAGAACACAAAGAGGATTTGCAGTTATCGATAGCTATTCATTTGACAACAGTCAGAATGGAGAGAAAAAAGGGTATCTGCTCAAGTGGGGAATGGGTGTAAAAAAAGCACATTACCATATTTTTGCCTATAAGCCTGGTAATCCATTTGGGGATGAAAAGGATAAAAATAGGAATAACCTAAATCAAAGAGTACAAGAAACAATTTCACTTACAAAAGATATTATAAAACGTAAGATAGACCCGGTGATAGAATCTTATCTGTCACAGCCGGCATTAGATCAAAAAAATCAAAAGGCATACGTGGAATATCGGGATGATCTGAATAAGTTTCTGAATAAACAGGAAGAAGGTTATTTCCCGGTAAATTGTTCACGCCCGGTCAATACAAGTAAACAGGTTTTTTATTTATCTCCGGCAGTATTTACAAAGGAAGTGTCAAATGAAAAATTATCTTCCTATGTAGGAAAATTTACTCCGTGTGCGAAAGAGTATTGTCCTGCATGTGATCTGTTTGGTTATATTGGAGCCGATAATACAACAGCGATGAGTTCGAAAATCCGTTTTTCGGATTTGTATGTAAAGGACAAACTGGATGCGCAGAAATATTATGCAGCCGATAAAGTAACGTTAGAGGCACTTGGAGAACCAAAACTTGGAAATGTCGATTTTTATGTTAATAAGCCGGACAAAGCCGATTTCTGGACGTATGATTATTATATTGTAAATGGGAACACAAAACTTGGAAGTGCAAATCTGAGGGGAAGAAAATATTACTGGCATCATAGAAAGGTAGATCTGAATAAAAAGATAGAACCGGACAAGCTGAATAAAACAATCCGCCCGGTAAAAGAAGGCATTACATTCAGTGGAAAGCTCTTTTTTGAAGCAATATCAGAACGACAGCTGCAGCAATTACTTTGGATCTTAAATAGTGGATCAGAGCAGCTTGGTTTAAAACTTGGCGGCGCAAAACCACTGGGCTATGGAAGTGTTGCCTGTAAGGTAGATAAGGTGCAGGAGCGCTGCGTGACTTGTCAGGATGATGAATTACTCTATAAAGTGAAAGAAAATACATATGACGCAGTCAGATATGAAGAGGTTGGCTTTAGCAAAGATGCAAAGAAAGAATTTTACAAAATTGCAGGTCTTGAGACAGTACCGATAGATGTTGAGATCAGTTATCCGAAAACGGCAAATCTGAAGAATAAACCTATAGAAAATGGGTATGAGTGGTTTGTGAATAATCATGATGTTGGCAGAATGGTTAATAGAAGAAATGCAATGAGAATTAAGCAGCAGCTTCCGTCGATTCTTGATGAAGATTTTTCATTACCTTATTATCAGAAACAGGAAAACACGAATAAAAAGGGAAATTATAATAAATACAATGGTAATCATGATCCATACAAAAAGAATAGTGGAAAATTTAAGGGGAACAAATAAATGCAGCTGGTTTTAAATATACAATTAGAAGAACCGCTTGTGCTTCCCATGAATTATAATCACATTGTGCAGTCAATTATTTACAGGGCACTTTCTGTTATGCCGGATTATGCAGAATTTTTGCATCAATCCGGCTACACAAGCGGAAAACGCCAATATAAAATGTTTCAGTTTGGTCAATTGCAGGGACATTATAAAATGGCAGATCGGAAATTCATATTTGATACAGAGGTTTCCTTGGAGATCCGAAGTCCGGAGCCATTGCTTATAAATTTATTGGTAGACAGTTTTTACCGAAATGGAATTGCATTTGGTAAGACTACTTACAGAGACATTTATATGGAGATATATGATTATACGATTGAGGAGAACCATATAGTCGTTCAGATGAAATCGCCGTTAACAGTCTATTCAACAGATGAATTTACGAATAATACATACTATTATAATCCTCAGGAAGAAGCATTTTTTGACGCTGTAAATAGTAATTTTTACCGGAAATATCAGGCATACTTTGGAATAGCCCCGTGTTCGCCGATTCGGATTTCAAAAGTAGAAAATGAAAATTGCAGAAAATTTGTTACAAAATATCAGGGAAGTTATATTACAGCATGGTTTGGAAAGTATGATCTTTCCGGTCAGCGAAAATATCTGGATTTTCTGTATCAGACAGGACTTGGTGCAAAAAATGCACAGGGGTTCGGAATGTTTGAACTTTTGTAAAAAATTTCTAAAAAGTCCGTCGACCTCAAATGCCGTATTTATGCGGATTCCAGAGGATAAAACAAAGAAAAAACTGTTGAAAAGGACTGTAAATGGAAGAAATCAAGTAAAAAAGTCCGTCGATGTCTGCGCGAGAAACAAAGAAATTCTGAAAAACGTCAGAAATGATGAGGTTATAAGGGGTTTCAAGAAAAACCACAAAAATAGGTCGACGGACTTTTTCAATAAAAATAGCTTGATTTGAGAAGAAATTGCGAGTATTGTAATTATAACGACTGAAAATACAGTTGTTTTACCTTACCTATGAGGAATTGACACGCAAGTGACATCTGGGTTGCATTTGCCGTCATACTAGTTTTATCTTACCTATGAGGAATTGACACATATTTGTATTGTTTTTTTTGATATGCCACGAGGTTTTACCTTACCTATGAGGAATTGACACTCCATCACAGATAAATCTAATCTGACTTTCGGTTACCTTTGCGTTTTACCTTACCTATGAGGAATTGACACGGCGTCTATATCTCCTTTGACATCTCCACTGACTTCACAAGTTTTACCTTACCTATGAGGAATTGACACTGTTTTATCACAACAAGCCTTTAGAACCCACCCACAAAATTGTGTTTTACCTTACCTATGAGGAATTGACACTCAACGGTGTTAAAAAAACGAAGGGTTCAGACTCCCGGCGTCCGAGTTTTACCTTACCTATGAGGAATTGTAGAGTCAGTATTCATGTATAGGAGGATTACATGGTTTTAGAAGATGTTTTTTCAGATGAAAATCTGGAGGAGGCATTCGAATCGTTTGCGGATAAGCATGATAGCCATGGGCTGGATGGGGTAAAATTATCAGAATTACGTGCTTATTGGGAGACAAACGGGAAGAAGATAAAGGAGTCTATTTTTAATGGTACATATAAAGTAGGAGCTGTTGAACAAAGGCAGATTGTGAATCGTAAGGGTAAGAAAAGAACGATTTCGCTTATGAATTCGATTGACAGGTTTATTTTCCGTGCTTTATATCAAAAGATGGCAAGTGAGTGGGAGAAACAATTTTCACAGTATTCATATGCATATCAAAACAATAAAGGTGTGCTAACAGCGGTGGAACAGGCAGCAAAGTATATGGAAGAAGGAAAAGACAGGAGTGTTGAATTAGATATTCAGAATTTTTTTGATAATATTAATCATTCGATTATTATTTCAAAATTAAAGGCTGGGATAGAAGATGTAAGAGTATTGGACTTATTGATTGCGTATTTGACATGCACGTTGTTGGATGATCATGTGTTTCACCAGATGGAACAGGGAGTTTTACAAGGTGGTCCATTGAGCCCGTTACTTGCCAATGTTTATATGAATGAGTTAGATCATTATATGGAAAAGCAAGGGTATTCTTTTGGCAGATTTGGTGATGATATTAATATATACTGTTCAACATACGAGGAGGCGACAGTAGCATTTTCAGATGTAACGGCACGAATGGAGAAGATAGAACAATTACCGTTAAATCATGGAAAAACGGGTATATTTAAAGGAATTAATCGGAAATATTTAGGATACCGATTTGAGATGAAAGATGGTCATGTAATAGTCAAAAAAGAGCAGAGAGCATATAAAACAGTGTATAGAGATTGGTACACGACTGGAATCCAGAAGATGGATCATAATTATCACTTAATAAATGAAGGAATTTTAACGAAACAGGATTTTAATATTTTGTTTGAAAGTGAAAATGGGAAAAAATATATTCCTGTAGAGACAACAGATTCATTGTATATTTATTCGAATGTTATTATGTCAGGAAACTTCTTTGATTTTATGAATCAGGTTGGATTGAATGTTTCATTTATTAACAAGTATGGAGAGAAAATTGGAAGCTTTGTACCGAATAACAGTCGAAGAAATATAAAGACAGAACTGAAGCAGCTTCGGATGTATGATTCAGAAAAAGAACGACTAGATATGGCACGGAGATTGGAAATTGCAAGTGTGTCCAATATCAGAGCAAATCTTCGTTATTATCAAAGGAGAAAGAATGCAACGGAGTTAGAGGCTGCTGTAAAAGATATGACAGACATTATTACAAAATTGAATGAAGCAAGAGATATTAATCATATGATGATGCTTGAGGCACAGGCACGGCAGAAATACTATGGATGTTTTAATTCAATTTTGGAGGGAAAACAATTTTATTTTGATAAGAGAACAAGGCGTCCACCTCAAGACCCATTAAATGCGATGATCAGTTTCGGGAACACATTGCTGTATCAAAGAATTGCAAATGAGATCAATAGAACCTCTTTAGATATACGAATTGGAATCGTACATGCGGCTGGAAATAGGCCAGAGAGTTTAAACTTGGATTTGGCAGATCTGTTCAAACCAATATTGGTTGACCGTACGATATTTACACTTGTGAATCGAAAAATGATTAACGTAAATGATTTTGTAGAAGTTGAGAATAATGGCATTTATTTGAACAATCGGGCAAAGAAGATCTTTATTTCGGAATATGAAAACAAGTTGTATCAGAAGGTAACATTTGATGGGGCAGAGCGAACCTATGATTATCTAATTAAAAATGAAATTCAGAAACTAAAAAAATATATAGAGAATGGTGAAAAATATAAGCCATATAAGTATGTATAGGAAAAAGGATGTTTGTGATAGTTACATATGATGTAAACGTAAAAAGAAATAACAAAGTACTAAAAATATGCAGAAAATATCTCGTACACGTTCAGAAATCCGTTTTTGAAGGGAATATTACAGAAGCAAAATTAAGGAAGTTAAAATCGGAATTAAAGCGCACAACAAAAACGGATGAGGATAGTGTTATTATTTATCGGTTTGATTCTTTAAAATATTCAAGCAAGGAAGTTTTGGGAGAGTATAGTCCGGAAGAACATTTCTTATAAAAGTCCGTCGACCTCAAATGCCGTATTTATGCAGATTCCAGAGGATAAAACAAAGGAAAAACTGCTGAAAAGGTCTGTAAAGGGAAGAAATCAAGGAAAAAAGTCCGTCGATGTCTGAAAGAGAAACAAAGAAATTCTGAAAAACGCCAGAAATACTGATTTTATAAGGAGTTTCAAGAAAAACCACCAAAATAGGTCGACGGACTTTTTCAATAGAAATAGCTTGATTTGAGAAGAAATTGCGAGTATTGTAATTATAACGACTGAAAATACAGTTGTTTTACCTTACCTATGAGGAATTGACACAATTATAAATTCATTATCTGATTCCATTATTTCAAACAATGGAGTTTTACCTTACCTATGAGGAATTGACACTTATACCAAGGTTCTTAATCATTGCCATACATGCTGGACAAGTTTTACCTTACCTATGAGGAATTGACACATATTAACATATTCTGATTTTGGTGGATGAATCTGGTTTTACCTTACCTATGAGGAATTGACACGCTTACAGTAAAAGCCAATGAGCCAAACACAGAAAAGTTTTACCTTACCTATGAGGAATCAACATAACCGCGCAAACATTGTCCGAAGACATTTCCTGCAAAAAATTAGGAAATGTCTTTTTATGATACTGAAAATCCTTGGCAGTTTTGAAAAGATGCTTATAATAATAGTTAAGCAATGGAAAAAAGTAGAAGACATGGGAGAAGGCTTATGGTGAATATTTTATGTGCGAGAAACCGGTATATTGTTCCATTTATGTTTTGCAGTGAGACATCTTACGATAAGCTGGTAGAGGAGATTGCAAAAAATCCTTTGTGGAACATCCAGAAGATGCATGAGCAGGAAGCGGAGCAGGATTTGTATCATATGATAGCAGACTGCTTTGAGATGGACGAAAAACAGAATAATATCGGCTGTTCATTACACTATTGTATGCCTAGAAACAATATTTTGGAGATTAATTATACAAAATTTAAGAAAGACTTTGTCGTGTCTATAACGGATTTGGGCTTGTACTTATTTCGTTCAGGCGTTGGTTTTCTGTGGTATGAGATTTCACTTCCGCAGGGAGCAGCTGCGGATGAGATAATGCTTTTTCAAAATGAATTCAAGGAACTGTCTTATGAAAGATTTGTCTCTAAACGGAGAGAAAATGACCGCTATACATTTGAATGGAATGAGGACAGAGATACAGGCATTTTAATGGGACATTGGATCAATCAGTTATTAGCGCAGCTCCCATTTACGGTTACTTATTATGCAGAGAGGAGAGATTGTCTGGAGGAGGGAAAATGCATACCGGATAAGGCGATTTTATTTAATTATGTTGTTATGGCGGGCGAAGATAAAGAACAGTGGTGGGATTACATTTATCGGATTACCAATGGTTATAATAAAAAGTATATGCGGAAATCGGATTTTTCCAATGATATATTGGAACCTTTTGAACACGCATATTGCTATGCAACTTCACAGGGATGCGGATATTATGCAATACTGAATGAGCAGAACCACAATTTTTACATGCGGACTTTCCGGAAAAAAGTAATGGTGGATTATTTCTTATTAGAAATATTGGCATTATACCAATATTATTCTATTTTAAAGTTTACAAAGAACATGGAAGGTGAATTATCTGCGGAGCGTGAAAAATACCAGTTGGAATCGGAAGATATTTTGAGTGTGTTGAAAAACCTGAGCGCAGAGATTAATATTTTCCTTGTAAAAAGTGTCTATTCGTCTGTGAGTCATATCAGCCATCAGAATGATTTTTATGAATATTTGTTAAGGAGACTGCGAATCAGAGAAAATATTGAAGGATTGACAATAGGACTGGAATCGCTGGAAAAGCTTCAGGAAGCAAGGGAAAGAGAGCGGATACAGAGAATTGAAAGTCTGGAAAATGAGGAACAGGAATTATCGGATGACAGATTAAATATTGGTTTGGGATTGATTTCTATTCTTGCATTAGTTTCGGCGATTGCAGATGGATACGGAGCAGCGGATGCGCTGGTGAAATTATTTCATTTGCCAGAGTGTATGCGTGTCTGGATCAGTGTGATACTTTTAATTTTGGTTGTAATTATCGCGGTAATAGCAATCTCATCAATTGTGCCGTCAATAAAGAGATCCAGAAGAAAACGAAAACGCTGGAAAGAAAGATGGAAAAATAAAAACGTGAAATAATAAATAAAAATAGTTATAAAAACGTGAAAATTGTGTATAATAATCATATAAAAACGTGAATAGAAAAAACAGGAGAAGATTACATATGTATCTCAGAAGAAAAATAGATGATTATCTCACACAATGGAAAAATAATGAAAATAGATACCCGCTGATCATAAAAGGCGCAAGGCAGATAGGAAAAACAGAATCTGTGAAGCATTTTGCAGACCAAAATTATGAGAGTGTTGTTTCCGTTAATTTTGCGTTAGAAAAACAATATAAGAATATATTGAGCGATGGGTATGACGTAGAAAATATTATAAAAAATATTTCCCTGATTGATCCTTCTAAAAAATTTATTGCGAACCGAACCCTGATTATTTTTGACGAATTACAGGAACTTCCGGATATTGCAACATCATTAAAAGCATTTAAACTGGACGGACGATTTGATGTGATCTGCAGTGGTTCTTTACTTGGAATTAATTATAAGAAAATTCACAGTAACAGTGTCGGTTATAAAACAGATTACGAGATGTTTTCTATGGATTTCGAAGAATTTTTATGGGCAAAGGGATATTCAGAAAGCCATGTAAATGAAATGTTAGAGCATATGACTTCCGGAAAACCGTTTTCAGAGACAGAGCTAATGGTTTATAAGAAACTGTTTCTGGAATATTGTGTTCTTGGAGGAATGCCGGCGGTTGTAAAGCAATTTATCGAAACGAATACATTCTCAGAAACGGTGGAAATCCAGAGACAGATCCAGCTTGACTATGAGGAAGATATCAGAAAATATGCGGAAGGGCTGGATCAGGCGAAAATAGCAAGTGTTTATCGGAGTGTTCCGGCACAGCTTGCCAAAGAGAATAAGAAGTTTCAGTTAAGTAAAATTGACAAAAAGGCGCGAAGCCGTGAATATATGGGATGTATTGACTGGTTAAAGGATGCAGGGGTAGTTTCTGTCTGTTATTGTCTTGAGTATCCAGAACTGCCATTAAAGGGAAATTTTGATGATTCCAAATTCAAACTTTATTATCCGGATACAGGGCTTTTGATTGCTTCTTTAGATGAAGAAGCACAGATAGATTTACGTGCAAATAAAAATCTCGGCGTTTATAAAGGCGCACTATATGAGAATTTTGTCGCGGAAGCGTTTTTAAAACAGGGGTTAGGTTTGTATTATTATAAAAAGGAAAATGGAACGCTTGAGGAGGATTTTTTTGTCAGAACATCAAACGAACTCGTTCCAGTAGAAGTCAAGGCAAATAATAACCGATCAAAATCTTTGAGACAGCTTATTGATAACAGCAATTATGCGGATATTAAGTGGGGAATAAAATTGGCTGACAGTAATATTGGAATAGAACAGGGAGTTCATACGTTTCCATATTTCTGTACTTTCTTGATAAAAAGATATCTGGCAGAACAAAATTAAAATTCAAAGAAAAAACTATAGCAGTCTTTTCCATTTTTGTGTTATTATAGAAAGACAGTCATAACGACAGTACCAATGAAAATGAAAGGACAGAGTAAGTAGTAATATGTTTTCCGTATCAGACATTAAAGAGACAGTATATCCGGCGGCGTACCGGAGAGGGAAAGAACTGTATGAAACGGCGGGGGTTTTTGATTTTTCCTATGAGTTGTATTTAGTGGATGAGCTGCCTGTGGCAGATGTCAGGGCAAAAGTTCGTGGAATCAATCAGGAGTATTATGAAGTGACAGCCACTATCGACGAGGAGTTCGGGGATGTGACGAACTGCAACTGCGGATGTGAGGCTTTTTATAATTATGAGGGGATGTGCAAGCATTGTGTAGCAATGCTTTTGAATTATGTAAACAAGAGAACTCCAATGGAGATTCTCAGGTTAAAACGGGGACAGGGCACGGAGACACCGGAAGCAGGGGAACATCCGGTGGGGAAGATGGAGACGGCAGCGCCGTTGAAAAATCTGCTGAGCCAGTATTCCATGCGTGCAACGTCCAAATATATGTTGCCGGAAACCATTTACGGAAAAGTAGAGTTAGAACCTTACTTTGAGATGGATTACGGCTATGCAAGACTGGAATTTAAGATCGGAATGGAAACAAAGTATGTGTTAAAAAATATTTCTGCGTTTTTACATTCTGTTCAGGTCAACGAGAAAGTGCATTACGGCAAAAAACTTGATTTTTATCATCACATGGAAGCTTTTTCAGAGGATGCAAAGCGTCTGATCCGGTTTATGCAGCAGCAGGATGATGATAAAAAGCGCCAGAGTAAGTTCCATGCTTATTATGCCTACACCGGCGGCTATGAGCGTACCATGGAGTTGGACGGTGTGGGGATCGACCGGTTTTTGGAAGCGGTGAAAGGAACTCCTTTTCATGCAACGATTGGTTATGATATGAATGAAAGCTACATCTATAATGGAACAAAACGCAAACCAAAACTGACGCTGAAAGGTGGAAGTGCAGGGGCGTTTCTCTGCATGGAAGATCTGCCGATGATCGAGGGCGACAAGTATTATTACTTTTATGAGGATGGGGAGATTTTCCTCGGAGAGCCATTGTTGAAAGGAAAAGTATCAGACTTCTTCCAGTTTTTACACCGCCAGGTAGGGGGAGACTGCTATATTGCAGCAGAAGAGCTCGCAATGTTCTGCAGAGATCTTCTGCCGATGGTGCGGGAGAGCTTCGATGTAATCCCGGAAGGTTTTGATGAGGCACTTTATGTTCCGCCGAAGCCGGAATTCGAGTTATATCTGGACCGCCAGGCAATGGATGTTGTCGGAGCGAAGCTGGTCGCAGTATATGGAGATAATAAATACAACGTGCTTGCCAAAGTAGAACCGGGCGAGGTACGTGATCTGTCAGAAGAGCTGCGTATCAAGAGTCTTGTGGAGCCGTATTTCAATGAATATGACCATTCGAAGACATTTTTTGTCATTGCAAAAGACGAAGATCTGCTCTATCAGCTCGTGGCGGGCGGATTGCAGCGGTTAAGCCGTTTTATGGCAATTTACACGTCGGACAAGTTCCGCAATATGAAAGTGGTCAATGCGCCGAGCGTAACCGTGGGTGTCTCCTTAAAGAGTGACCTTCTGGAATTAAAGGTACACTCCGATGAGATGTCCTCCGAGGAGCTGGCATATCTGCTTTCCAAGTACGACAGAAAGAAAAAGTATATCCGTCTGAAAAACGGGGATTTCTTAGATATCAAAGAGGATGGGATCAGTGCGCTTGCAGAAGTCAGTGAGGACTTACAGCTTACCGAGGCAAGCCTGAAAAAAGGAACGGTCGTGATCCCAAAATACCGCGCTATGTATCTGGATGCAGCACTGAAAAATAACCAGCTGCTGTCCATCGAGAAAAACAGGGAATTCAAAGGCATGGTGCGGAACATGAAGACCATCGAGGACAGCGATTATGAGGTGGTGGATTCCCTGAAAAATGTTATGAGAAACTACCAGAAAAACGGTTTTCTCTGGCTGAAAACGCTGCGGGAGAACGGTTTTGGCGGAATCCTTGCGGACGATATGGGACTTGGAAAAACGCTTCAGGTAATAAGCCTTCTTCTGGCAGAGCGTCAGGATTATGATGCCGGGGAAAAGGAGCGCCGCAGATCACTTATTGTATGTCCGGCATCTTTAGTTTATAACTGGCAGAAAGAGATTGAGCGTTTTGCACCGGAACTTGAGACTGTGACGATCACAGGAAGTGCACCGGAACGAAAAGATATCATCCGGCATACCACGGATGGACAGATCCTCATCACATCCTATGATCTGTTAAAACGTGATGTGGAGTATTACAAAAACATTGTGTTTGCAGTTCAGGTCATTGATGAAGCTCAATATATTAAAAATGCCGGAACGCAGGCGGCAAAAGGCGTCAAGAAGATCACGGCAGCCTTTAAGCTGGCGCTGACCGGTACACCGATCGAGAACCGCTTAAGCGAGCTTTGGAGTATCTTTGATTATCTGATGCCGGGATTTTTGTATACATACCAGAAGTTCCGTGAGGAGATTGAGACACCGATCGTTGTGAACAAAGATGAGAACAAGATGGAACGTTTACAGCGCATGATCCGTCCGTTTATCCTGCGCCGGTTAAAAGGTGATGTATTAAAAGATCTTCCGGAAAAACTCGAAGAGAATGTTTATGCGAAGATGGAGGGCGAACAGCTGGCTCTTTATGATGCGCATGTGCAGCAGATGAAGCAGATGTTAGATGGCAAGAGCGAGGCAGAATTTAAGTCCAACAAGATCCAGATCCTTGCAGAACTTACAAAACTGCGTCAGCTCTGCTGTGATCCGGCACTTTTATTCGAAGATTACAAGGGCGAATCCGCAAAAGTCCAGATGTGTATGGATCTGATCGGGAACGCAGTGCATGGTGGACACAAGGTGCTGTTATTCTCCCAGTTCACGACCATGTTAGACCGTCTGGCGGAACAGCTGAAAAAGCTGGGCATTGATTACTACATGCTCACCGGCTCCGTCAATAAGGAAAAACGTATGCAGATGGTAGACAGCTTCAACAAAGATGATGTCCCGGTGTTCTGCATCTCCTTAAAGGCAGGAGGAACCGGATTGAACCTCACCGCAGCGGACATCGTCATCCATTACGATCCATGGTGGAACGTTGCCGTGCAGAATCAGGCAACCGACCGTGCACACCGTATCGGGCAGAAAAATATCGTGACAGTTTACAAACTCGTCTCCCAGGGTACGATCGAGGAGAAGATCATTGATATCCAGGAGAAAAAGAAAAAGCTTGCCGAGCAGGTGCTAGAGGGCGAGGGAATGGATTCCGTGGTATTCACAAAAGAGGAGATCATGGAACTTCTCGGCTAGAGGATAGCGGAAAAAAGTCATTGAATTGCAATTATTATAAAAGTAATTCAATGGCTTTTTTGTATCAAAGTCTGATAATTATTAAGTTTCATTAGAAATTACTCGACTGTTTCTGTTTGGTGTGTTAGTATATAAAAAATTAGTGGATTTACTATAAAAAGTAATGTGTGAAGCTTGATTATACCTGTGAGAAGGTCGAATATATACAAACATTTCATTAAAATGGGGAAAAGAAAAATGAGAAAAAGACATACTTTAAAGAACGAGCTGACAGTATTTATGTTGCTCGCATCAGTAGTTACATTAATGCTGGTTGCCATAGCAGTTTGTTATGTCTTTTTCTCATTTTTTTTCAAAAATACGCAGGAAGATATAGAATATGTGCTTAATAATACTACTCAACAATATCAATCTCATATGCAGTTTATAGAAGATGGGGCAATTTCTATAAGGCATAACAGTTTATTGGGGGATTTTTTTCGAACAGATTTGTGTGATGCAGATATTGCAAAAGAACAATTAATGTATAGTATGGAGTTGTTTGCAGACAGAAATCAAGTAAATCAGCAGCTGCCATTTGTTACGAGTGTTTATTTATTCAATAACTGGGATCAGTGTATCAAGGAATATTACTATGCAATTACGTTAGCTTCTGAGAAGCAACAGGAAAAATCTTATAAAAATATGCAGCAATGGTTCAAGAAAGATAAAAATCAATATGCATGTGTAACGGATAGTAAAAATCTTAATATTCTTTTTCGCATATATGATGATAATATGAAAGAAATGGGTATTGGAATAGTTCAAATTAATCTTGAAGCAATAAAGGGAATATTTAAAGATATAGAAAATTATCAGGATTATTCATGGAGTATATTGTCACGCAATAATTTAATGCTAGTGTCAGGGGGAGACGCAATACAAAATGATCTATTGAAAGAAAAAGTTATATCCTGGAGTGGAAATAAGAATGTGGAAGGAAGGAAAGTAATTGTCAGTGCTGATGCGAGTGGTTTTGGATTAAGAACGATTATCGCAGTGGGACAGAATAATATTCTGGCAATCTTACGTCCGACACTAATTATCTTTTTAGTGGGATTGGTAATTGTATTAATATTGACTTTTTTGGTATCTTATGGAATCAGTTATCGTTTTACAAAACCTGCAGCTAGAATGATCGCCAATATTCGAGCATTTGGAAGAAAGGAATTGAACGTAAGAATGGAGGATTCTTCTATACAGGAATTCCATGATATCGGACAGGTGTTCAATGAAATGGCAGATAGAATCGAATACCTGATTACGGAAGTATATGAAAAACAGTTATTGGCAACGCAATCACAGGTGAAATATTTACAGTCTCAGCTTAATCCTCATTTTCAGTTTAATATTCTTGCAATGCTCAGTTTAAAGGCAAAAATGGCTGGGAATGAGGAGTTATATGAAAGTTTGAATGCTTTTTCCAAACTAATGCAGGGAAAGATTTTCCGTGAAAAAGAAATAAGAATAAAAGTGAGAGAAGAACTGGAAATTGTTCAATTCTATTTGTTTTTGCAAAAGGAACGCTATCAAGATAAATTAACTTATGAAATCAATATAGAAGACGAGCAAATAAAAGAGAATCTGATTCCAAGACTTTTGATTGAACCGCTTGTGGAGAATGCTGTGTCGCATGGTTTGGAACCCAAAAAGGAAAGTGGAATCATAAGGGTATGCATGTATGAGGAGAATTTCATTGAAGAGAATGATGAAATAAAAAAACAAAAGAAAACTTCCAAAATACTTCATATTATTGTTGAGGATAATGGTGTTGGTATTGATTATGAAAAAATGAATGAGAAACCGACAGAAGAAGTTCAACAGCCGGAGAAGATAGATCACACTCATACAGGATTTGAAAATACTCGGAAAATGTTACAAATTTTGTATGGTGAGAATTATAAATTTAACATTTGGAGTGAGAAAGGAAAAGGAACAAAAATTGAAATAATTCTTCCGGCAGAAAGAGGGGAAATACCATGTGGAAAGTAGTAGCGGCGGATGATGAAGGATATATAAGGGAAGCATTAAAAAAGTTGATAAATTGGGAGAAAATGAATTGCGATTTGGTGTCAGTTCTTGAGGACGGACAAGAGCTTATCCAATGTATAGAGAATGAATCTCCAGATATAGTGATCACAGATATTCAGATGCCGGGGGTAAACGGTTTAGAAGTGTGTAAATATTTATATGAAACTAGACCGGAAACACAGGTGATAATATTAACAGCATATTCAGATTTTGATTATGCCAAATTTGCGATCAAGTATAATGCATGTGAGTACGTTTTGAAGATATCAATTATGGATGAACTTCCAGAAGCATTAGAAAAAGCAACGGGAAAATTAACTCAACTAAAGAAAGAAATTGAGAAAGAGGAGGCTGCTGTATCAGAACAAAGAACGCTCCTTCAGCAGATCGATCAGTATGTAGAACAAAATTTTAAAAATAAAATATCATTGGATGAGATTGCAGATGAATTACATGTAAATAGGAGTTATTTAAGTAGATTTTATAAAAAGAAAACAGGAATAAATCTGTTTGATACAATATTGAATCTTCGAATAGAAGCGGCAAAGGAATATCTTTTAAATACAGATATGAAAACTTATGAAATTTCGGAAGCGATTGGAGTTGACGATGCAGGATATTTTTCGAAGATGTTTAAAAAAATTACTGGGGTTTCACCTAAAGAATTTAGGAAGCAGGGGAAAGATGAAAAAAACTACTAAGCAGCTAGTTACCCTAATGCTAATTTTAGGAGTTGGTTGTATTTTAGAAGGGTGTGGAAAAGAGAGCAATCACAGTGTTACTATTACGTTGATTCATGCCTGGGGAGGCACAGAAGAAGATCATGTTGCAATGAGAGAGATTTATGAAGAATTTCAGGAAGAAAACCCAGATATTAATTTACAGATGATTTCTATGCCAACAAGAGAAGATATGATGAGAAAAGTAGAAGATATGATAATGGTCGGTAATATACCAGATATTGTATCTTTTAGTGGAACAGGTGAAAATAATACCTATGATTTTATGATTGAAAATAATATGGCACTAGATATCTATCCATATATGCAACAAGATCAAGAATTTGCTGATAGTATTTCAGAAGTAAATAAAGAATACTGGAGTACAGAAAATGGAGAGTTGTACTCTGTGGCAGATGCACGAATGTTAAGCGGAGGGTATTGGTATAATGAAGATATTTTAAAGGCAGCAGGAATTGAGAAAGTACCAAAAAGTTGGGATGAATTTCAAACAATGTGTGATCAGATTAGTGAGTGGGCGTTAAATGAAAAAAATGAAGTAAAAGCACTCCAACCAACGGCAGAAGGATATTTATACTGTATGGATCACATGTTAGCTGGAAGTGAGGATTCTCGATTTGAAGGACATAATCTTATATTTCAGGATGAAATTTTCAATAATGCAATAAATCGGATGAAACGAATGTATAATTCGGCTATTTCTGAAAACGCTGAATATAGTTATCGAGATGAGACTCATCTTTTTAATGAAGGAAAACTGGCAATTTATATTAATGGAGTATGGGGAGCACCGATGATTTCAAAGCAAATTGATGCTAAATATGCACTCTTACCAACAGACGGGGGAGAGTCAATGTCATGTATTTCTTCTGGTTTAGGGTACGTTTTAGGTAATAGTGGGAATGAAGAAAAAGAAAAAGCAGCAGTTAAATTTTTGAAGTACATGCTTAGCAAGAAGGTTCAGACGAAAATTCTTGAAAAGACAGAGCAAATTCCGGCAAATCCAGATATATCTTTGGAATCTTATAAGGAGAGTAAAAGCAGATTGTATCAGGCGGCTACACTTGTTCTTGAGACAGACGAAAAAATAGAGGTTCCGAATAATATTTGGTCAGCCGAACAAAAGGATTATTTTATAAAAACCATTTTTGATGTACTAACAGGAACTCTATCTATACAGGAATTTGAAGAAGGTTTAGAAAATAAATAAAAATAGAATATGTGCATGTTGACTCGGAAATAGAGGTGACATGCACTTTTTTTGTACAAAAATACGAAAAAATTGACAAAAGGTAAATATTTTATGTATTTGATTTGGCAATATGTAAATATTATACGGTTTATAGTCAACCGTATATATTCAAAATGAATAAAAATAAATGTAGAATACACTTAACAAATACAACCGATATAAAAGGAGGAAAAAATGAAAAAAAAATTAGTTAGTGTATTGTTAGTAGCAGCAATGGGAGCATCTGTTTTAGCTGGATGTGGTAGCAGCTCGGTAAAAGAAGATGGAGGAGAGAAGAAGAGCGAATCTAGTGGTAACAATGTTCTGGAGTTCTATCATGGATATTATCAGGATGAAAGTGAGTGGGCTGCGGCGCAGGTAATGAGAGATATTTATGACGAATTTGCGCAGGAACATGCAGATGGAGATGTAACTTTTAAACCGATTGCTGTTGAAAACAGAGATGATATTGTAAGTGCGCAGGTTGCGGGTGGTTCTTTCCCGGATATGGTAGATGTTGGTGGCGGTGGAGTACCGCAGGCAGCAATCTCACAGGATCTTGTTTATGACTTGAAACCATATATCGATGAAAATAATTTGCAGGATGCAGTAGGACTTAATTACACACAGCATGATCAGGATGGACATATTTATGCAGTGCATGATCAGATTGAAAGCCGTGGTCTTTGGTATAATTCAAGTATTTTTGAAAAAGCAGGTACTTCTACAGATGCATTTACAGATTGGAATACATTTGGAGATGCAATGACGAAGATTGCAGATCTGGGAGATGACGCTTATGGCTACATAGCGGGACAGGGTTCTAGCTATATTGTAAATGCAATTATGGCGTCTACAGATGCAGGAAAGAAAATGGTTGAATCTGAATTGACAGAAGAAACAATAAATTCAGATGAATTTGCTAATGCATTCAAAACAGCAGCAAAATTAGATCAGGCAAATGGATCTCAGCATACAACAGATGATAATGGAAATTTAATGGCTGAATTTAACACAAATGGAAAAGTTGGAGTACTTTTTAATGGTGTATGGAATGCAAGCGGAATTGATGCATCACTGGTTGATTCTATTGAACCAGCGTTATTCCCAGGCAATGTTGCGATTGCATCAGCAGGTGGTGGTCTTGCAGTAGCAAACAATATGAGCGAAGAGAAGACAGAACTTGCACTTGAGTTTATTAAATATATGACTAGTAAGGAAGTACAGGAAAAGATTTTTACTGAAGTTCAAGCAAATCCATGTAATACAACAGTTGATCTTAATGCACTTGCAGAAACAAGTGGGGATGCTGCAACAATAAAACTTGCGGAGGCGTGCTCACAGGTCAACTCAGCGGATACAGTTGTAATTAATATGAATTATACTTGGGGATCAGATGTTAATAAAGCAATTATTAATGCGTTGATGGAGTGTGCAGTTGAAGGAACAGACATTGATGCAAGATTCGAATCGCTTCAGAAAGAATTACTTGCATTGATTGGTTAATTAAAATTGATTTAGATGTTGATATGAGGGAGGGGAGAGAATATCCCTTCCCCTTTTTATCGGAGGGACCGAGTTGAAAGATAATATTTGTAAGAAGAAAAAAAATAAATTAGGAATAAAGCGTACAGGTTTTATTATTGCTTTTTTGACACCAACAATTATAGCGTTTTGTATTTTTTATCTGTATCCAATAATTACAGTATTCGTTACGTCTTTTTGTAAGTGGGATTATAGTAATATCACGTCTCCAGAATTCTTTGGATTTCAAGATTTATGGAATAATTATGAGTACATTTTTAAAAAATATCCATTTTTCTGGGAAGCACTTAAGAACTCTACTACATGGGCAATTCTTGGTGCAGTTGTTCAGATTCCAGTTGCTACATTAATAGCTCTGGCTTTGTCAAGAAAAATAAAGGGAATTAAGTTTGTACGGAACGTTTATATTATTCCTAATATGATCTCTACAGCAGCAATGGGAGTGATATTTTTACAGTTATATAATCCATCTTATGGAATTATCAATCCGATAATCAGATTGTTTAATAAGAATTTTACAGATAATATCCTTTTATTAAAAGGACCGGCATTTATAGCTATGACATGTGCTTATATTTTTTTTACTGGAACTACAACATTAATGATACTTGGAAATATTATGGCAGTTCCGGAAGAAGTAAGAGAGGCAGCAATGTTAGATGGAGCTAGCGGATTAAAGCAGGATTGGTTTATTACGATTCCAATGATAAAAGGAACATTAAAAACTGTGTCTATTCTTGCAGCAACGGCTGGTTTCCTTCTTTATAATGAGGTATATTTCCTGACAAAAGGAGCAGCAGGAACATATAGTATCAGTTATGTGATTCGCGAATTAGCAATTACAAGCCCACGAACTCAATTCGGACGTGCAAATGCTGTTGCTTTGATACAGATTTTAGCAGGACTGGTTATTATTCTGATAATTAATTTTGTATATAGTGTTTCATTAAAAAAAGAGAAACATTAGGAAGGAAGAAGCGTTATGAAAAAATCTCTACATAGAAAAACTGTAAATAATTTGCCAACAGAAACCAAAATTGTAACATATATATGTTTGGCGTGGGCACTAATTGTCTCCTTGGTTCCGCTGATTTGGCTTGTGTTATCGAGCTTAAAGAAAGATCCGATGGCGAGACCTGGGTTTCAGTTGCCGGAGTCGATTTGTTTAGATGGATATATTTCTACTTTTAAAGATCTTCATGTATTTCGTTATTTTGGAAATAGTTTAATTGTTGCAGGAATATCGGTATTAATTAGTGTGGTTATGATTTCTATGTCTGCTTATGTAGTTGCAAGAATGGAGTTTAAAGGGAAAAAACTGGTAAATATCCTTTTATATTCAACAATGTTTATACCAGCGACTGCTTTGACTTACCCTGTATATAATTTAATCAATAACTTACATTTGTATGATACAAGAGCCGCATTAATTCTTATTTATTCTTGTAGTGGAATCGCAGTTAGTTTTTTTGTTATAAAAAATTATTATGATAATATTCCAAGAGAATTAGAGGAGGCCGCAAGAATTGATGGGTGTGGCTATGTACAGACATGGGTAAAAGTTATTTTCCCGATTGCACGTCCGGGAATTATGACAGCAGCAGTTTTGGCTTTTTTAAATAACTGGAATGAATATTATTGGGCTTCACTTGTATTAATCACGCGAGAAAAATTGACAGTCCCGGCATTACTTTCAACATTTACAACGGCATTTAATACGAATTATAACGGATTGTTTTCTGCGATGGTTGTCATAATTCTTCCACCAGTAATATTGTATTGTGTTTTCAGTAAGTTCTTTATTGAAGCATTATCAGGTGGTGCAGTGAAAGGATAATAGTAGAAGAATCGTAGAAAAAGGGAGATTAACAATATGAATCGGGAAATAAAAGAACGAACAAAATGGTTTATGGATGCGAGATTTGGAATGTTTATACATTGGGGATTATATTCAATTCCTGCTTGTGGCGAATGGGTTATGTCTCAAAAAGAAATGACAATAGAGGAATATAGGAAATATTTCGAACAATTTGATCCGGTGGATTATGATCCAAAAACATGGGTTCGATTAGCAAAAGAAGCGGGAATGAAATATGTAGTTTTAACGGCGAAACATCACGATGGTTTCTGTTTATTTGATTCAAAATTAACGGACTATAAAGCGACAAATACAAAGGCAGGACGAGATCTGGTAAGAGAATTCGTAGATGCATGTAGAGAAGAAGGATTAAAGGTAGGACTCTATTTTTCAATTATTGACTGGCATCATCCAGATTTTCCAAAGTATGGAGACCGCCAGCATCCAATGAGAAACAATGTAGCCTATAAAGATGAAAAAATTGATTTTGATCGATATTTAGATTACATGCATGGTCAGGTAAAAGAACTGGTGACAAATTATGGGAAATTGGATTTGCTTTGGTTTGACTTCTCTTATGATGATATGACAGGAGAAAAATGGAAAGCAACAGACTTAATTAAAATGGTACGTCATTATCAGCCAGATGTGATTATTGATAACCGTTTGGAAGGCGCAGGAGATAACCATGGAAGCATTGCAACAGAACATCCTTTAATTTATAGTGGAGACTTCGCAAGTCCTGAACAGATTATTCCTCCGAAAGGAGTTTGTGATGTTAATGGTGAGCCTATTCCATGGGAATTATGTGCAACAATGAACAATCATTGGGGATATTGCAATTTTGATCATCAATATAAAACACCTGAGATGCTGGTAAGAAAGTTGGTAGAGTGTGTCAGCAAGGGTGGAAATATGATTTTGAATGTAGGACCTGATGCAAAGGGGAACATTCCACAAGAAAGTGTTGAAATTTTAAGAGAAGTTGGAAACTGGATGAGTAAAAATAAAGAGAGTATCTATGGTTGTGGAATATCAAATTTTGAAAAACCAGATTGGGGAAGGTATACACAAAAAGATAATGTGATTTATGCACATGTTTATGAAACTCCTTTGGGAGCTCTTCCACTTTATGGCATTAGTCCTGAACAGCTGGCTGAAATTACATATTTAGCGGATGGAAGTGAGGTAAAGAGAGGTGAAGCATGGAATACAGCTCTTTATACGGATGTTGCATTCGTATCATTCGGAGAAGATCCTGTGTTTACATATCCATTGCCAGATGAAAGGGACACTGTATTAAAAATTCAACTTAGGAATTGAGAAAGGAAGAAAAACGATGAAACAGATAACCAGTATTTTAATCGGGGCAGGATTGAGGGGTGGTTATGTATACTCGCAGTATGCACTGGATCACCCAGATGAATTTAAAGTGATAGCTGTAGCAGAACCGGATCAGGAACGCAGGAAACTTTTTGCGGCAAAGCATAATATTCCAAAGGAACTACAATATGAATCCTATGAAGAATTATTACAACAGGATAAAATGGCAGATTGCGCTATGATCTGTACACAGGACAAAATGCACTGTGAACCAGTTACTATGGCAATGCAAAAAGGATATCATGTTCTTTGCGAAAAGCCGATGTCACCAGACAAAGAAGAAATTATAAAAATGGGAGCAATGGCAAAGAAATATGATCGAATATTATCTGTATGTCATGTCCTTAGATATTCTCCATTTTTCTCTAAAATAAAAGAAATTCTGGAAGAGGGAAGAATCGGAAGGATGATGTCGATTCAGCATATCGAGGAAGTTGGATATTGGCACCATGCGCACAGTTTTGTAAGGGGAAATTGGAGAAACAAAGAAGAATCCAGTCCGATGATATTGCAGAAATGCTGTCATGATATGGATATTATGTTATGGTTGGCGGATAGTAAATGCAAAAAAATCAGTTCCTTTGGAGAACTTACATATTTTACGGAAGAAAATGCTCCGACAGGTGCGCCGAAATATTGTATGGACGGATGTGAACACAGAGATCAGTGCCCATTCTATGCACCGCGTTTTTATCTGGAACATCCAAAAGCTGTGGAAGATGGTCTTGTATATGCAGTAACTGATCAGGCAGATTCTGTGCATGTTCTGGAAGCGTTAAAGAAAGGTCCATATGGAAGGTGTGTATTTCATTCGGATAATACAGTTGTAGATCATCAGACAGTGGACATAGAATTTGAAAATCAAGTTACAGCTTCATTTTTAATGACAGCATTTACAAATCAGTGCGCAAGGAGAATTCGAATTATGGGCACTAAAGGTGAATTAAAAGGTGACATGGAGGCAGGAACAATAGAAATCATAGATTTTGTAAGTGGAACAAATGATTTGATTCAACTTCATACGCCTTCAAAGGGACATAGCGGAAGTGATATGAGCATGATGCGAGAGTTTGTTCGTATGGTTGGAGAAGGAAAAACGGGAAAAACGGATGCATCAGTTTCTGTGGCGAGTCATCTGATGGCGCTTGCAGCTGAAGAAGCAAGAATTAGTAGATTAGTCATTGATTTTGAAGAATATAGCACTTATGAGATGAAATGAAACTGAAAAGATATAGAATATACAGAAAAAGTGTACGGCAAGTAAAATACTAATAATAAGGGAATATGTATATGAGAAATATTGTGTTTCACGACAAGACAAAGACATTTCATTTATATAATGAAAAAATAAGTTACATTATGTGCGTGTTGGAAAACGGACACATGGGGCAGATTTATTTTGGAAAGAAAATTCATGATAAGGAAGATTTTTCTTATCTGGTAGAGAAAATAGATCGTCCGATGACTTCGTATATATATGAATGGGACAAAAGTTTTTCACTGGAGCATATTCGGCAGGAATATCCGGTATATGGAACAACAGATTATCGTCATCCTGCAATTGAATTATTACAGAAAAATGGAAGCAGAATTTCAGAATTTAAATATACCGGTTATGAGATTACAATGGGAAAGCCGAAGCTTCAGGGACTTCCTGCCATTTATGCAGAATCTGAGGAAGAAGCGGTGTCACTCAGGATTTATTTGAAAGATTCTCTTACAGGAATTATACTGGAGCTGCTTTATACTATCTTTTCTGAATATGGAGCGATTGCAAGAAGTGTTTGCATAAAAAATGCAGGAAAAATGCCGTTACATTTACTTACAGCAATGAGTCTGAATCTGGATCTTCCGGATAAAGATTATATTTGGATGCAATTATCTGGTGCATGGGCTAGAGAGCGGCATGTGAAGGTGAGGGCTCTGGAACAGGGGATTACAGCGATTGATAGTATGCGTGGGCATTCTTCGCATGAACAAAATCCGTTTATGGTTCTTAAAAGAAAAAACACAGATGAAGTTATGGGAGAAGCAATCGGATTTAGTTTTATTTATAGTGGGAATTTTAGAATTCAAGCAGAAGTGGATACACATGATATAACACGAATTACAGTAGGAATTAATCCAGATGGATTTGATTGGGAACTGGAACCCGGAGAAAGTTTTCAGACACCAGAAGCGGTGATGGTTTATTCAGATAACGGACTTAATGAGATGAGCCAGACATTTCATAAGTTATATGCAAAACGTCTTGCACGGGGATATTGGCGTGATCGTAGCAGACCAATATTGAATAATAATTGGGAAGCAACATATTTTGATTTTACAGAAGATCGTTTGGTAAAAATTGCAAAGAAAGCAAAGGAATGTGGTATTGAATTATTTGTGCTTGATGATGGATGGTTTGGAAATCGTAGAAGCGACCGTTCAGGATTAGGGGATTGGATAGTAAACAAAAAGTTACTTCCAAATGGAATTGAAGGTTTGGCAGAGCGTATAGAAGAACTTGGCATGCAATTTGGTTTATGGATAGAACCGGAGATGATAAATAAGGATTCGAATTTGTATCGTCAACATCCAGATTGGATTTTACAAACCCCGGGAAGAACGGAGTCACATGGGCGTTATCAATATGTACTAGATTTTTCAAGAAGAGAGATTGTTGATTATATTTATACAATGATTGCCAAGATTCTTTCAGGAGCAAAAATTTCGTATATAAAATGGGATATGAATAGGAGTATTACAGAATGTTATAGCATTGCCTATCCTGCGGAACGACAAGGCGAAATTTTCCATCGATATATACTGGGAGTGTATGACTTATATGAAAGACTGACATCAGAATTCCCCAAAGTTCTATTTGAGTCCTGTGCGAGTGGCGGTGGACGCTTTGATCCTGGAATGCTTTATTATGCACCGCAAGGATGGACCAGTGATGATTCTGATGCGATTGAAAGGTTGAAAATTCAATATGGAACCTCGATGTGTTATCCGATTAGCAGTATGGGAAGTCATGTTTCTGTAATACCGAATCATCAAGTTTTTCGAAATACACCATTGCATACAAGAGCAAATGCAGCTTATTTTGGTACATTTGGTTATGAGTTGGATTTGAATAAATTATCTGATTCTGAAATTGAAGAGGTAAAGACACAAATCTTATTTATGAAAAAGTATCGTCAAATGCTACAATTTGGAACATTTTACAGATTAAAAAGTCCCTTTGAGGGAAATGAAACTATTTGGATGGTAGTTAATGAAGAAAAAACATCAGCGTTAGTAGGATATTATCGTGTATTAAATGGCGTAAATATGCCATACAGCAGAATAAAATTGCAGGGACTCGATCCAGATAAACTTTATAAGAACGTGTTAGCAAATACAGAGAGCTATGGGGACGAGTTGATGAATTTAGGACTTATTACAACAGATGTGACAGCTGGTCAGGTTTCAGGAGATACAAAGCCATGCACGGATTTTGAGTCAAGAATCTATATATTGCAAGAAAAAAGTTAATTGCAGAAAACAAAGCAGGAATTATTAAAAATATAATTAATAATTACGAAGGTAATAATGGGCGATGCTGTTATTGTAAATAAGGTAGATAGATAAGGATAATTGATAAAAATTCGCAAAATACATTGACAAACATATTTTAATGCTATATATTTGAACAACAACAGTTGGAAAATATAGTTTTTCCATACAAAAGAATAAATTCCGTGAGGGAGTAGTTCGCGTGAAGACGTGATTTGTCAACAAACCCGGTTTTATAACCTGGCAAATCTTAAAGAATGAGACTCATGTATGCCTGTTCCGGTAATACTATACCGGCAGGTATACGTGGAGTCTCTTTTTATTTGTCTTTTTATGTGGCTGGATGATTGCGAAACTCATGAAAGTGTGAATTGAATTGTGAAAAATCAACAAAAGACATGAAAGACATTGGGGAACCGCCGGTTCTTAGAAGGTAGGTACAACTGCAAGTTGTGCCTAGCTTCTTAGCACCGTTGCGAGTGACACATAGCGAGAGCGTGTCTTGAATGTTTTTGTTGGTTTTGAACAATTTAAAGCATCTTAAGCAGAGTTTCGCAAACACTCCAAACCCCAGAGAAAGGACTTCCCTATGCTTTTGAAAAAAGAAAAACCCGCCCAGATCGATTACCTCGAAAACTGGCCGGAACATTATTATGAGATAGAAAATGCCAAAGAAAGAAAAGAGATTCTCGCTCAGGCGATCAGCCGGGGGCTGGATCTTCCAAATGATAATTACCGTATGAAATTGTTGGAAAAACGTTATGGAAAAGACGGCAAGAACGATGCCTTCATGAAAGCATGGATGATGATCAAAGCATCCGGTGCTGCCGGAATTTCTTTTTTCAACAAGCGGCATCTGCAAAAAGAATTAAAACAGTACATGAAGGATCTCTGTCTGCTCGAATACGCACCTGAGAATGAAACAGAACAGGCAGTTCTGCTGACAGAGTGGGAAAATTTTGCGAAAGTTCTGCTTGCCTCCTGCACGGGAAGCAAAACTTATTGCTCCACTCTTTTTGGCATTGTGCCGATCAAAGATGCATCCGTTGCAAGAAAAATCGCGGAAGAGATCGACTTCGTCACAAGAACTTACCCACAAAAGCTCGAACTTGCTGACGAATTCGCTCCGTTCCGCGAAGTGATGGTCAACACCTACTGTAACATGATAGAAAATGGTTCTTCCTACTGGTACGAAGTTGTAAACTCCTGATCAGAGTAATCCCTGATGAGAATCAATAAAATCAGATTAATCCCTGGATTAGGATAAATAAAATCAATACCGGAAGCACAAACTGGAAATATGGTTTTAATCCTTTTGCGATCTTAAGACCTTTTCCAGTATTTGCTTCTTCCAGATAGTTATCAAATCCCCATCCCCATTTTGTGACGCAGAATAACAGATAAATAAGGGAACCTCCCGGTAGCAACAGATTGCTCACAATGAAATCCTCACTGTCTAACACATCTCTGCCACCGATCAGGTGCAGATCACTCCACACATTATATCCGAGTACACATGGCATGCTGGCGATCAGTATGATCACACAGTTGACCAGTGCCGCTTTTTTTCGATTCCAGCCAAACATATCCATACAAAATGACATGATGTTTTCAAATACCGCAATAATCGTGGAAAAGCTTGCAAATGTCATAAACAAAAAGAACATTGTTCCCCAGATACGACCGCCTTCCATATTTACAAATACGTTTGGAAGCGTGATGAAAATGAGTTTTGGTCCTGCCCCGACTTCCACGCCGTAGCTGAAACATGCCGGGAAAATGATCAGTCCTGCCATGATTGCCACAAATGTATCCAGTGCACAGATTCTGACACCTTCTCCTGCAAGGCTGTTATCACGACCCATATAGCTTCCAAAGATCTCCATGGCTGCAACTCCGAGACTTAAGGTAAAGAACGCCTGATTCATTGCCGCTGAAACGGCATTTCCAATGCCCACTTCCCTCACCGTTTCCATATTTGGAATCAGATAAAAACGTACACCCTCACCCGCACCGGATAAAGTAAAACTGTGTACCGCAAGGATCACGATCAGGCCAAGCAAGGCACTCATCATGACTTTGCTTATTTTTTCCAGACCATTCTGCAATCCTCTGCTGCACACAAAAAAGCCCAGAATGACCGTGAGTATCATCCAGAAGCTCATCTGCAATGGGTCTGCAAGCAGGTTGGAAAATACTGCCCCGGCAGCCTCCGCATCCATGCCAGCCTGAAATTCACCCATCAGGAATTTATAAAAATAAGTTATCATCCACCCGGAAACTGTCGTGTAATACATCATCAGCATGTAGCAGCCAAATATCGCTGCCCAGCCGTGAAGATGCCACTTGCTTCCCGGTTTTTCTAACGCCTTGTAACCTAACACGGCACTCTTACGGCTTGCACGTCCCACGGCAAGTTCCATCGTCAGAACCGGAAGTCCCATGGCAATCAGGAACACGAGATAAAGTAGCACAAATAGCCCTCCGCCGTTTTCGCCCACGACATAAGGAAATCTCCACACATTTCCGATTCCGATGGCGCATCCGGCACTTACCAGAATAAACCCCAGACGTGATTTAAAAGATTCTCTTTTCATAATCTGATTCCTGACTAGATGTTTAACAGATCACTATATACTTTTAATGCTCCGTCTGTGTCATGTGCAAGAACACGTTTTGCAAGAACTTTTCCAAGCTGAACGCCTTCCTGATCGAAGCTGTTGATATTCCATAAGAATCCCTGGAACATAACTTTGTTCTCAAAATGAGCAAGTAAAGCGCCAAGAGTCTTAGGATTTAATTCCTCACCGATGATGATGGAAGATGGACGTCCACCTTCAAAATTCTTGTTGCGGTCGTCGTCTGCCTTACCACATGCAAATGCTACGATCTGGGCTGCAACGTTTGCGCAGAGTTTCTGCTGGCTTGTGCTGTCCTGTATCACAACATCCGTTCCGATCTGGCTGTTCTTAAATCCGATGAACTGAAGCGGAACAATATCTGTTCCCTGATGTAATAACTGATAGAAGGAATGCTGTCCATTTGTACCAGGCTCACCGAAGATCACCGGTCCTGTCACGTAATTTACAGACTCACCAAAACGGTTTACAGATTTACCGTTAGACTCCATGTCTAACTGCTGTAAATGTGCAGGGAAACGGCTCAAAGCCTGAGAGTATGGTAAAACGGCTGTAGCCGGGTAGCCGAGTACATTACGCTCATAAACTCCGATCAATGCGTCGAGCATTTCCGGATTCTCTAACATATTTTTATTTAAAGAAAGTTTATCTTCTTCTGCTGCACCGTCTAAGAACTGTGCAAACACCTCCGGTCCGAATGCCAGGGATAAGACAGCTCCGCCAACTGCTGATGTAGAAGAGAAACGTCCTCCGATATAATCATCCATGAAAAATGCTGCCAGATAATCATCACTCTTTGCCAGAGGAGATGTCTCACTTGTAACAGCGATCATATGCTTAGAAGCATCCAGTCCTGCATTTTTCAATGCATCTTTTACAAAAGACTCATTCGTCAATGTCTCTAATGTTGTACCTGATTTTGATACAAGTACGAAAATGGAATGTGCAACATCAATAGAAGCTAATACTGCTGCTGCATCATCCGGGTCTACATTGCTGATGAATTTTGCTTCCATCTTGAATGTGTTGTTTTTCTTTGCCCAGTTCTCCAGTGCAAGATACATTGCACGTGGTCCAAGGTCACTTCCGCCAATACCGATCTGAACTACAGTTGTAAACTTTTCACCTGCTGCATTTGTGATCTCTCCGGCATGTACCTTGTTTGCAAAATCAGCAATTCTATTCTGCTGTTCTACATAAAAAGAACGCTTGTCAACGCCATCTGCCTCGACTGCATCCCCTAACTGTCCGCGTGTCATATGATGAAGTACAAGACGTTTCTCGCCTGTATTCACAACTTCACCATTATAAAGAGCTGCAAATTTTTCAGAAAGCTGTGCTTCCTCAGCTAATTTTGCAAGTGCTGCAAGTGTGTTATCATCCACTTTTTTTGCAGCATAATTATATGCAAGTCCCTCTGCCATCGGTGTGCTGTATTTCTTCACACGCTCTGCGCCGTTTTCTCCGGACATTACTTTTGTCAGGTCAACCTCTGCAACCTTTGACAATTCTTCAAAAGAAGTAAGGGTATCTAAATTCTTCCACTCCATGGTGTTATCCTCCTTGTTTTGCGAAGCAAAATGCGACTGCCCTTGCAGGAGCAGAGGATTTTACTCCTTAATTTGCCTTTTATTTATACAACCGTGAAAAATTATACTATTAAATGTAATCGAATTCAAGTAGTGCAATACACCAAAAAAAGAGTCTCTTTCGAAATTTTGCTTAAAAATTTCACAAAAGAGACTCTCTTTTTATTTTCTATTTCTGATTTGCCGGTTCCATATTGACGGAACGTCCTTTGATCTTCACATTTTTCATGGCTTCTAATACTTCTTTGCCATACTCTCTCGGCACTTCCACGAAGGTGTATTTGTCGTACATATCAATCGCACCGACGAGTTTTCCAGGCATTCCTGACTCACCTGCGATGGCACCTAAGATATCGCCCGGTTTCACGCGGTCTTTTTTACCGATGTTAATGAAGAGACGAACCATACCTTCCTCTGCTCCGGTGTTATCCCAGTCGATCTCGCCATTCTCTCTGTCGTTTTCCAGATTCACCTGACCGAGTGCCTGTTTTAAGAAGGCTGCTGCGATATCCATTGCGGTGTAATCGGAATCATTGACCTGCTTTTCGATGATCTCGATCATCTCTTTTAAATCTTCATTCTCAATGATCTCACCGATTCCCTGCATCACTTTCTCTGCCTTGATCTGTGCCACATCATCGGAAGATGGGATTGGCATTGCAAGGATCTTGGTCTTGCAGTAACGCATGATATCTTTTAACTTGTAAACCTCTTTTCCTTTTACAAAAGTGAAAGCACGTCCGGTACGTCCTGCACGTCCGGTACGTCCGATACGGTGTACATAATACTCGTCATCCTGTGGAATGTCATAATTGAATACTGCTTCCACATCATCGACGTCAATTCCTCTTGCAGCAACGTCTGTTGCGATCAGGATCTCCACACGGCCGGAGCGGAATGCTTTCATGACACGGTCACGCTGTGCCTGCTTCATATCGCCGTGAAGCCCCTCTGCCATATAACCGCGGCTCTTTAACTCCTCGGAAAGCTCGTCCACCATTTTCTTAGTATTACAGAATACGAGGGAAAGCTTTGGATTATAGTAATCTAACAGTCTTGTCAGAACTTCGGTCTTGTCCTTGCGTTTGACATCATAATAATATTGCTCAATACTTGGCACGGTCAGTTCTTTTTTTACCACCTTAATGGTCACTGCGTCATGCTGATATTTCTTTGTGATGTCTAAAATCGGCTTTGGCATGGTCGCAGAAAACAGAACCGTCTGTCTTCCCTCTTCCGGGATATATTCCAAAATCGTCTCGATATCCTCACGGAATCCCATGTTCAGCATCTCGTCCGCCTCGTCTAAAACGATCGTATTGACTGCCTCGCAGCGGATCGTTTTTCTGCGGAGATGATCCATGACACGTCCCGGTGTACCGATAATGATCTGTGCACCGCCTTTTAATGCCTTGATCTGACGGTTGATATCCTGTCCGCCGTATACCGGAAGGATTTTCATGCCATGCATATATTTGCTTAATTTACGGATTTCTTCCGACACCTGAATCGCAAGCTCTCTGGTTGGTGAGAGGATGATCACCTGTGTCTTTTTATTATTTGGGTCTACTTTGTGAAGCACCGGGATTCCAAAAGATGCTGTCTTTCCGGTTCCTGTCTGTGCCTGTCCGATCACATCGACTCCTGACATCACAACCGGGATCGCCTGACTCTGGATCGGAGTCGCCTCTTCAAATCCCATCTCTTTGATAGCACGGAGTACCTGTGGATATAAATCTAATTCATCAAATCTTACTGTTTCCATATATTTTCCTTTCGTGCGAATGCGCAGTCGTATACGTTAGCATATTGTCGCCATTTTGTCAACTATTTTGTCAGAATACCCGTATCACATCCGGCACGATCTATGTACCCCGGCTTCCATGAAAAAGAAAGCTGGGTTAATATGAAAAGCAATCGAATACTCCCTGTTTTTCATCCATATCCAAGCAAAATCCAGTCGTCGTACACTCTACATGTATTTCTGTTTTTCCCCTGTAAAAATGTGATATGCCCGTCACCTCTAAAAAAAGCTGCCGTAGCAATAGTTCGATTGCGGATTGCTCATTATAACTTATGCCAATTTTCCTCTAAGGTTCCACTTTTTCCTGTTTTGAGGATAAATCCAGCTCCTGCCCACGGATATCCGCAATACAGATATCATTTCTGCTTCTCTTCTTTACCTGATATAACAACATATCTGCAGTATGTAGAAAATCCCAGCTCCTGTTTCCGTTCTCCGGAACTCCATACGAAATTCCCTGGGAGATCGTCACGATCGGCAAAGCCTTGGAATATAAATGCTCCAGTTTCAGATCCATAATATTCTGCCGGAGTGCAGCTGCCTTCGCGTACACTTCCTCCGCACTTGCACCTGCGTAAATGATAATAAATTCATCTCCGCCATATCTCGCACAGAACGTCTGTCTGTCTTCCATTTTTTTCAGCTCATCTGCAATTGCTATAATGCACTCATCGCCCTGCTGATGTCCATAATTGTCATTATACTGCTTAAAAAAGTCAATATCTAAAATCTCCATTGCAAGCGGCATCCTGTGCTCATAACAGTAATCTAATACTTTGTCCGAATAATCATTCAGGCGGTAACGGTTTGCCAGTCCGGTCATCTGATCTGTCTCCGACTGTTTCAGCAGCTTCACATTGACTGCTTCCATCTCCCTGCGGCTCTCATTTGCACGTTCGAGAGAACTTCTGACATAAAGCATGTTGACGATCATATCTTTGTTCTCGCGCTCCATGATCTCGGAAAGCTCATAATACAGACCAGCCGCCTGCAGATAACCTGCATTGTCCTGATTCTTGCGGTAGCCTTTGATCTTAATGGAAATGACTCTGCGCTGCAGATTGATCACACCTGAATTCTTCACGATCCGATCCAGCTTCTCAACGATCATCCACAACACATCATCCCGGCCGATCTCCAGCATCAGCCCGCAAAAATCACAAAGGTCGTCAAACACCTCCATGATCTGCACATTTTTATTGATTATTTCTACAATCTCCTGGATCTGTGCATCGCGTCTCACATAATTATGAGTCAGATGATAATATCTTGCCTTCAGGCAGTCCACATATAAAATGTCAATATCCTCATAATAAGACGCACATTCCGCATCCAGTTTTTCTATATAAACATGTGTCTTATCTAACATCCCCTGCAGCATATAGCAGCGTGCCAGATTCACGTAACTGGCCATCAGTCCGACATAATTTTCTTTTACATCCGGATTACTTTTGCAATATGAATGAGCCTTTTCGAAATAACTTTGTGCCTCGTGATACACACCATTTTCCATGTACAGATTACCAAGATTCTGCATGATGCTGATCTCCATCTTAGTAATCCCATATTTACGACAGTAATTCAATCCTGTCAGATAGTAATCCATCGCTGCAGACACATTTCCCTTGTTGACAGAAGAGATTGCCATCAGGTTGTAAGACCTTGCGATCAGCTCCCACTGTCCGGTCTGTCCTAACAGATGGATTGCCTGCGCAATGTTGTGGAACATGTGCTCCACATCATTCAGCAGATAGTAAGTTTCCCCACTGTAAAAATATGCAAAACCAAGAAGTGCCGCATCTTTATGTTCCTTTGCATACCGTTCTATATCAAGACAGCATTTGAGTGTATGCTCTGCGTCCTTTCCTCTGCTATTCAAAACTTCCTGTTTCCATGCGTTTACCACGTCATTTGATCCATGAACTCCCATGCAGTCTCTACCTTTCTGCCTGTTTTCAGTATCTCACTAAATTTTATTATAATCCAGAAATACCATGTGTTCAAGAAAAAGGAAATTTTTGCTATTCAAAAAATTCGATTGGATCGACCGGTACCCCATCTTTTCGAAGTTCAAAATACAGGTTACTGCCCTCAACCGAATAATATTTTGTCGGTTCCGTCACATAACCGATCACATGACCTGCCTCCACATAGTCTCCCACTGCAAACTCCGGTTCCTTAAGCTGTCCGTAGACTGCGAGATACCCATCTCCCAAATCCTCTGTCACGGTACATCCTGTCACTTCATTTGTCTCAATACTCTGGATTTTTCCTTTTGCAACCGCATAAACTTTGCTGTTGACATCTCCGGCAATAATGACCGCCGGATTGTATTTGTACTGGTCTAACGTCGCAAAATACACCGTCGAGTCCATGCTGTAATCTAAGATCACATTTCCTTCCATCGGCCATAAGATGCCATCTTCCGCAGCGAAATGGAGTGCCTGGGAAGTGTTTCCTGTCGGTGCTACCTCTTCCTGTCCACTGTCTGCTTCCTCACTCTCCTTTTCTACCTCTGCTGTCTCTGTGCTCTGTGTCTGCGGTTTTAAAATAGAAGCAACCTGATCTGCCTCTGTCTCTTCCTCCATTGCCACATCCTGGTTCTCCGTGTCCATCTCTGCTGCAATTTCCTGTTCCAACTGCTTTCTCTCCTGTTCCTGTCCTCTGCTATATAAAACAGTCATGCCGACTGCTGCAAGGATTACCAGCGTGCCTGCAATGATATACTGTTTTTTCTGCCAGAAGGCTGCCCACCCGTGATTCTTTCTCATATTTTTCACCGTCCATTGTTTATTTAGCAGAATACATTTCCTGCTATTAACAATAGTGTTGCCACATTCAGACGGTTTATTCACAGTAATTGGAATCGTTTTTCATTCCACATTTTCCAGCTCTGTACCGGGAAAAAAATACTGTAAAATTTTTCTGTAATCCTCCCCTTTTTCAGCCATTTTCTGTGCTGTATACTGGCTCAGGCCAAATCCGTGTCCATGTCCCTTCGTTACGATCCGGATCTTGCCAGGTTCCAGTTCTGTCACGTTGAAATTTGCGGATTTTAACCCAAGTTCCCCACGCAGTTCCTCTCCTGTGTAGGATTTCCCATTCATCTGCGCCTTTGTGACATACCCGGCACTATCCTTCTCTTCGATCGTGATCTCCTGATCCAGATACAGCACCGAAAGATAATCCGGCGCCTGTGCATCCTCATAACATGCCACACCTGAAAGATAGGGCATATCCGAATCCGGATATAATTCTTCCATATTTCTTGTATTGCCCGCACTCACTGCATGGTATGCCGCATATATGTAATGGTTCCGGTACCGCAGCGTCTCTCCGTCTGTCTCCTGTATCGCCTCCTTTATCTTCCCTTCCGCCTCGGAAAAATAGTCGCCCCACAGCTCCTGTAATTCGCCCATTGTCATACTCCCCGGAAGTTCTGTCCCCATCTCCTCTGCTGCCTTAAGGTTTGTGCGGGCGATCACACACTGGGCTTTGATACATTCCTCCGGTGCATCTGCGCTAATCTCCTTTGCGACAATGCAAAAAAGCATGTCCGCATCCTCCTCTGTTTCCGCTGTCCGGTTTACATTTCCCAGCAATTCTTCCAGCTGCATTTTCTGGCAAAAAATGGTGAGAAAAAGTGGTATGAGCAGCAAGAGCAGAAGTATGGTCAGCATCGTGTTTATTCTTTTTGCCAAGTTTTTTCTGTGCATAAAAAATCTCCATCCCATATACAAGTATATGAGACGGAGTCAGCTTTTATGAATCAAATTTTATCCGGAGTTCCTGTGGAAAGTTTATGACTGACCTCAGGGATTCTGTTGTCTGCAAAAAGTTATGATACACCGATACGAATATGGCAGGTGCTTTCGAATGAAAATGCTCGGCTTGTTGATTTGTCTGATGTCATGTTTGGACTTTCTGATTATTTATGTTCATTCAGAGCTGGACACTTCACGCCAAATGTGCGCCCGGGACAAACTCATTGCGAAAGAATCGTGCAGGAGTTAATACAGCAATATCAGCAGTTGTCCAGTCAAAAATTATCTGAACAGCTTAATTTTTGACTGGTTATAAACAATGCTGATAGCTGTATTTACTCCTGCCAGATTCTTGAGTTGAGTTTGTCCCGGGCGCACATTTGACGCGGAGTGTTCAGCTATGAATGTACATAAACCGTCAGTCCAAACATGACATCGGACAAATTTACACAATCCTCACGAATTTTCATTCGAAAGCACCTGCCATATTCGTATTGGTGTATTTTTACGTTATGATCAGACAACAGAATCTTTGAGGTCAGGCATAAACTTTTCACAGGAACTCCAGACTTCTATTATATTTTGCTACCGATGATGTTGCTGAGCTGCGCGAACTGCTGAAGTGTCAGTGCTTCGCCACGGATGGTGACCGGAACGCCAAGTTCCTCAATGCTTTCCTGGATCACTTCTTTGGAAAGATGAATGTCCGGCGCATTATTCAAGCCATTGGCAAGCGTCTTTCTGCGCTGATTGAAGGATGCACGGATGATCTTAAACATTAATTTTTCGTCATTCACCTGCACCGGCACTTCTTTATGTCTTGTGAGACGGATCACTGCGCTTCCGACATTCGGGCGAGGCATAAAACAGTTCGGCGGAACGATCGCAACAATCTCGGGTTTCGCATAATACTGCACTGCAAGGGAGAGTGCCCCATATTCTTTCGTTCCCGGTCCCACCTGCATACGGTCTGCCACTTCTTTCTGCACCATGATCGTAATGCTGTCGATCGGCACATGGCTTTCAAATAATCCCATAATGATCGGTGTCGTGATATAATATGGAAGATTCGCCACAACTTTGATCGGCTTTCCTCCATTTTTTTCCTCTGCCAGCTTATTAATATCTACTTTTAAAATATCATCATTGATGACTTCCACATTGTCGTATGCGCTGAGTGTGTCTGCCAGAATCGGGATCAGATTTTTATCAATCTCCACCGCCGCCACTTCTCTTGCATTCTCGCAGAGATACTGCGTCATTGTGCCGATTCCAGGTCCGATCTCCAAAACAAAATCATCCTTTGTGATTCCGGACTCCTCAATGATCTTCTCAAGCACATGCGTATCGATCAGAAAGTTCTGTCCGAACTTCTTCTGAAAATTAAAATTATATTTCTGTAAAACCTCTATGGTATTCTGTGGAATTCCTAACGTTGCCATATACTGCCTTTCTCTTCAAATAAACGATCTAAAAACTCTGCATACAGGCGGTTAAATGTTTCATGAAACGTAACTGCCACATTTACATCCTGATTTCCAGACATCTGTGCCTCCTCAAAAATAGCAAAGGCTGTCTCATATAAATCCGGGTTTTTGTCATAAAATACTTCCGTCAGACCATCCTGAAATGCAAACTGCGCCTCCTGTGAAAGATTGTCCTTAAAATCCTCTTTGGAAATGCATCCACCCTCCTCGTAATCGGACAAAAAGATGTGTCCGCCTGCAGAGGTCACGAAATCCTCAAATGCCTCTTTTACATCCTCATAAGTTACCGGAACATAATTTTCCTCCCAGTAACGGTCAAATGTTTCTCTATCCGGAAATGCTGCTAAAATATCTTCCATACCTGCGCTCCTTTGTGTTTTCTGCTCCATTTATACTATCATACTTTGCAATCGTTCCGCAATAATGTATACAGGGTTGGCTCTAAGTGAAATTCCCTGCACATGTTTTCCACTTCCGCTAAATATTTTTTCTTCGCAGAGGACGGTAAGACCGGGCGGCGGACCGCACGGATCAAAATATTTTTCGGTGTGTGTTCAAAGTCAATAAATTCCAGCAGCTGGGTTTTGTATCCGCAGCACTCCAAAAGATTCGCCCGGATCGCATCTGTTGTCAGCGCTGAAAAACGCTCTTTGATAATGCCATATCTTGTGAGCAGGGAATAATCCTCACTCTGGATCTGCTTATTCACCTCATGCTGACAGCATGGTACGGAAAAAATCATTTTTGCATTCCATGTGATTGCATTATAGAGTGCAAAATCAGTCGCAGTATCACAGGCATGAAGCGTCACGACCATATCCACGTCAAACGGCGTCTGAAATCCATTGATGTCACCTAGCTCAAAGCGCAGATCGTCATAGCCATATTTCTCCGCCGCCCGGTTGCATTTTTCGATGACATCTTTTTTCAGGTCGAGTCCAAGCATCTGCACTTTCATGTGCCGGATCTCCGTAAAATAATAATACATAATAAAGGTCAGGTAAGACTTTCCGCATCCAAAATCAATGATGTGGATTTCCTCACCTTTATATTCCCGGATCGCATCATCGATCATCTCGATAAAACGGTTGATCTGGCGGAACTTATCATACATGGACTTTACCACTTTTCCCTCTCCGGTAAAAATACCCATATCCACCAGCGGCGGGATCACCTGTCCCTCATCCAAAATGTAATTTTTCTTCCGGTTATGCTCTGTGACTGTGTCTGGTGCTTCTTTTGAAGCTTTCGCCCTGAGTGTCACCGCACCTTTCTTCGAGATCAGAAGACTGTATTCTTTTTTCTCATCCCATGCATTTACCTGCAGGAATGTATCATGTATGGCTTCCATCAAAAAGCCCTGCAGATCGTCTGCGCCAAAATTATCGTGAAACACCTGTTTCTCTGTATACTTTGCCGCCTGATAGCCATCGCCTTTCTTCTCTACCACGATCTTTTTGTACGGACAGTCTTTCGCCATTGGCTTACTGATAATTATTTTCATGAGCGGATTCGCTGACAGTTTTTCGATTGCCGCAATCCAGTCCTCATTCGCCTCAAATGTCTTTTCTTCTCCCTCTTCATTTGCGAGAATCACAAGACATTTTTCTTTTTCTCCCGGCTGCCGCTCTTCGCAGCCGTATTCTCCATCAAAAATCTGTTTTAGTTTCCACATGATTTATGCTCCTTACTGGGATTCGGAAATACATTCCTGTTCCAGCTTTATTCCTTTTTGTAACATATAAGTGATGAGTTTTCTCTCTTCGTCCGGCAGTTCCATTTTTTCTAACTGCATCAACCGCTTTTTGTCATTTTCTGTCAATGGCTTCGCATAATCCTCATACTTTTTCAATGTTTCAATGTCCATTTGAAACATTTGAAATGGGATCCCTGTTTTTCTTTTCAAGTGTTCTAAAATATAAAATCCACCTGCATCCAGATCTCCAAAATGATAATACTGTGCATCCGGCAATTTCTGATAAATCTGCATCAGCAGATTTCGTCTGCTGTGGTTATGATAACCGCCAAGATAGATTACCAGACTGTGTTCCTGTTTAAAACGGTAAAAAGAAGTCAGATTTTCAATTGTGAATACTTTATCAATCGTCTGATCCACACAGATATCCGGCGTATCCTCCTCACTCCCCACCGCAACAGCGATTCCTTCCGGGAAAGCACTGATATCTGCTGCCTGCTTCCCGGCGCTGTAAATCTGTACGTTTCCCTTCATATACACATAGCCCGGTGTTTTATAAATCTGATACTCCGCAAGAATTTCTTCATTTTCAAATCCTGTCAGTTCTTCATTTTCCTCCCGGAATATTTTACAGATTTTTGGGATCAGTGTCTCGAATACTTTGCTGTCATGAAAGTGTTCTATGGAAAATTCCCTGATATAACATTCTTTCCTGTTCTGCTCTACTTTATCTAAAGTGTCAATCAGTTGTTCTGTTTTCCTGTGATCCATAATGTCGAGATATTCTTTTACTGACTGTTCGCTTTCCAGCCGCGTTATCATGCGGGACAAAAAGCTTCTTGTTATCTCACCCTGCGTTTTCTGATAAAACTGCTCCAAAATCTGTTTTGTACGTGCCTCGGCTTCCCTCTTCGGCTTCCTGCCAAGCCTCTCATATGCCTCTTCCACATGATCCTCACAGAGTACAAGCTTCTCGATAATATATCCGGGCTTCTGGTTTTTCCATGCGATTGCGACCAGTCCCTCACGCTCCATCTGTTCTGCGGCTGCGTGAATGGTTTCTATCTCAAGCGAGCTCTCATCGAAATACTTTGGCATCGTCTTCTTATTGAACGGAAATGCAATATGGATCGCTCTCTGGTTTTCTCCTCTGGAGAGCTTACTGTTTTCGTATTTGTCCAATAGATCATTCAATATCTTATTTTCGACCGGATGCATAACGATACTCCTCCACGAAGCTTACTTTATCGTCTGTCAGTACTAATAATGTCTCCTGCATTTTCGGACCGATATACTGGATTTTATCCGGCGGCGCTGCGATCACGATCTGAAGCGGCAGTCTGTTCATAAACTCAAGAACTGCCCCGATCCTCTCATCATCCATATTGTTAAATGCCTCATCAAACATCACCAGCCCGATTGCCTCTCCGCCGATATTATTATTGTACAACTGGACAAAGGATGCGGCTACCGTCACATAGAACGGGGTCTGTGTCTCGCCTCCGCTCTTTTCCTCACAAACCTTAGAGTAAAGAGAATAGCTGCCATCCTCATGTGTGATCTTAATATCATAATCCATATAGGTGCGGTAATCCGTAAATTCATCTAATGCCTTGATCCCATTGTCCTGATCCAGTGCGAGCTTTGAAAATAGTTCATCAATGACTTCCTTATGATTCTCATGAAACAGACCGCTGAAAATGGACTCTCCCTGCACTACATTGAAATCGTCCATGATCATATCGTAATATTTTCCATAGCTTTTGCTCGGCAAATATAAAAATTCATATCTTTCATTGCTGAAGGTGATATCTTTCAATGCCTTATTGAGTTCTCTAAACTCTCCCTGTGCCTGCTTCATATTTTCCTGAAGCTTGGATAAAAACTGTTCCCGGAATTCTTCCTCTGCCGATAATTTTGCTTTTCTTACTTTTTCTTCATAATTCAGAAGCTCGGAGTTCACCAGTCTCTCCTGAACTGCCGCATACTCCGGATATGCTTCTAACGTAGCCGGTGCGCCAAAATCAAATGCCGTTTTGTAATCGTACATCGCACTTGTCATTTTCTTATCCGCATTCTCTTTTGTTGTATTATTCGCCTTACGTCTCCGGTCAAAATTCTGCCGGAACTGCTCTAATGTCTTATCACCGGTCTGTTTTTCGTATTCTTTCTTCCAGAGCACGATCTCGTTTTCTGCTTTCTGGGCAATGTCTGTGATCAGTTCATTCTTGTGTATGCACTCATCCTCGCACTCCACAAGCCTGTCTTTTGCATTGCTTATTTTCAGTTCGCAGGCTCCGCTTTCCCTGTCACTTTTGGAAATGTGGCTTTTCAGTTCCTCACACTCTTTCCGCATTTCATCCGCACGGATCTGCTTTTCGATCATGGTCGTATTCTGCTGCAGATTACGGATCTCCGTCTCACATTTTTCAATCTCAAGTCCTGTCCTTTTCAGTTCTGATACAATTGTAATCCTATATTTCACATCTGTATCATCATCCCACTCGAGCCATTGCAGCGTCACTTCCATATGTGTCATACGGTCTTTGCATTCTATTTTCTGCCGGTTTAAATCCTCCTTTTTCTGCAGTGCCTGCTCATACTGGACTTTAAATGCATTCTTGCCGATAAATGGAGTTGTATAGATTTCCGGTCTGATCGCAGATGCGACATGATTCTGATAGCGCATACAATTTGGTGTGATAGAAACCGGATACTGTTTTAATTCATCCACTCTCTTACACATATGTACCTTGCCAAGAACCATATTCACATACCGCTTCGCATAAATACTCTTCGACTCCACAACTGTTGCCAGACTTCCTGCCGGAGCAATGTCATATTCCTCGAGTTTGCCGGAATTGATCAGTCCCACACCGTATGCTTTCTTTTCTCTTCTCAATCTTTCGTAAATACCAAGGGCAATGTCAAAATGTTCCGGCTCTACCAACACATAAAATCGCTGTGTATTCAGATAGCCCTCCACTGCATTTCTCCATGTCTCATCCGTGATTTCTAACATTTCACACAAAATCCTCGGCTTTGCCGTCCTTCCGATCTTGAGCAATTCCTGCTCCACACGCGACATCAGAAGCTCGACTGCCGAGGGATAGGAAAACCGGTGCTGTTTCAGATTACTGATCCGCTGCTCTGTCTCCTGCAGGTCTGCTGCGATCTCATTCAGCCGGCTTTGGATCTCTAAATTTTTCCTCTGCAGTTTTGTACTCATATGCTTCTTGTAAGCGATTGCCCGGTCAATCAGTTCCTGTGCACTAACAACGTCCTCCGTATCCTTCAGCCGGTGCAGCAGCTCATCATACTGCTTCATGCATTCATCCACATCCGGTATTTCAAGCAGTCTTTTTACTTTCTGTCCTGCTTTTTTTCCGCTCTCTAACAGTCTTTTCTTTTCCTGATATTGTATTTCTTCTTTTTCCTGTAATTCTTTCAGATATTTTTTCTGCTTTTCCAACGTCTGGAAATCTGAGTTGGCGTTCAGTTCCGCTAAAAGCAGTGTGCGGACTTCCTCCTTATTCTCCAGTTCCTTTTTCATGCTGCTGCACTTTGCATTCAGCTGTTCCAGACGGTAACTTTCGCGCCTGATCTCATCCTGCAGAACGCTGATCTGTTCTTTGGTCAGATCCAGATCCGACTGTGCCATAAAATATTCATACATCCGGTCAGATTGTATACAATCCACCACTGCTTTGTGGTGGCATTCGATCTCTGACAGTTTTTCAATTCTGTTTTTCACACCCTCCAGCGTTTTTTCCAGCTCCTGATAGCTTCTTACATTTTCGCGCAGATTGTCAATATTGACTTCTTTTTCATCCAGCACATAGGAATAGACAAAGTCCTTGATATCATCAATTGGTTTAAACGCCAGCGCCTTTGGGATCAGCTGGAAGAACTTATCCTCGATTCTTCCAAAACGCTGTTTGATCATTTTTTTGCCTTCTGCGTTCGTCTTTGCAAATAATTTGATGTTTTTATTGTTAAACGACCTGAATTCTGTGATGGTCCGTGGTCTGTTTCCGATCTTAAACATCTCATCCTCTAACATCACATTGTCCATGAGATAACGCACGACTGTCTCCTGTCCCTCAGTCGCCGAATCGATCACTGCCCCGATGACAAAATACTTTTCCTTGCTCTCCTCATAAAATTCCAATGCGACATGCGCACTGATCTCTCCGGTTCTCTCATAAGGATGATTTTCACGTCCGGTCTTACACCGGATATAACCGGTCAGCTTTCTCTTGCCGTTCTCATGGGCAGCCTTATTAAAATGATTTGTGGAGCAGGTCACAACAAATTGGATCGCATCTAAAAGTGTGGATTTTCCGGCTCCATTTTCGCCGGAAATCAGAGTTGAGTCCCCAAAATCTATCGTGACATCCGAGAAACGATGCCAATTAATCAGCTTCAGTCTGGTCAGTTTCTTCATCTTTTAATTTTCCTTTCCTATAACTGTCCACTTTGTCGTATACACTCTTGATATCCTCTACCCTCACTGCCATCAGGATGGAATTATAGATCAAAACTCTGGACTCCTCATTTTTCAGATCCGAATCCAGCAGCTCAATCAGCTGATATCTCCGGAACAGACGGAGTGCATTTCCCATCGTCGTCTTATCGATCATTTTGTCACGGATCTTCAGGCTTAAAAACTTGTCCTGAATATCGCCCAGATTCACGATGACTTCATCGCTCACAGACAATTCTCTTTTCTTCTCGTCAAACAGAATACGCAATATGAGTAAAATAACGGACTCATATAATTTTAAATTCTGCCGGTTTGTATTCAGGGCGTTGGTAAGCTGCACAACGCCATATTCTTCGTTTATTTCTAATCTGTAGCCGAGTACTCCAAGTAATTCTTCAAACTTTTCTTTGTACTTTTGTATAAAATAGAAGTCACTTCTTGTTGCCTGATTCTGTCTGCATATAAAACATACATTAATCAGTTTATTACATATTCTGCGGAATTCATCCTGATCCTTCTGCAGCATGCCATTTAATAAATCCATTCTGCTCTCCCTCTGCTATGCGCTGTCAGCGTTTTATGATCGCAAAATCCGGGAAATCAAACTCTCCACTGATTTTATTCGCACCTTCTGCCTTTTCAATCCGATATCGCATCTTTTTTCTGGAGCCATACAGTCTGACATAGATCAGCCTGATAAAATCATCCATTGTTTCCATCGGAAGCTCAGACGCATAGATTTTTGCCCTGTCTCCTAATTGTTCTTCTACAAACCGCTCTATCCGTTCCGGGCTTAAAATACGCTGCATCTTTTCGGTCATCTTCCGCAGTTTTTCCTGCCTGAATTCCACATCCGGCATGGTCTCTATCAGTTCCTGCGGATGAAACTCTTTCTTTCCCTCAATTGGGCTGTAAAACGATTTTTCATCAATAAAACTGCTTCCAAACAACCGTACCAGATTCTCCAGATACTCAATCTCATAGATTCCATTCAGATCCAGCTGGCTCTGTTCCATCTGCTCTCCAATATATAAGAGAATCTCTTTCATCTGTCCTCTGACATCTTCCGTTCCTGCCAGCAAAAACTTTGCACGGTTTACTGCTGCTCTCTGGTATTGTGTGTTTTTCCGGTTGATCTCTGCCAGAATATCATCCATATTCCGGAATGCTTCCACAATCTCATGCAATGTCTGATATACCAGTTCTTCTGCCTGCCCGACCGGTATCTCCCGGATCGCTGCCAACTCTTCCGACGTCTTTGTGATATAACGTGAGCTATGTCCATGTGCTTCCAGCCGCTCTATGATCTCCGGCCGGAACTTCGAGACATTGTCTGATGTTAGCAGGCGGTGATACGCTTTATCTACAATATTCGTAATATAATCGTTAAACAGTGCATTCATAATCTCTGCTACGGTCTTATGCTTTGTCAGTTCATCAATGTAATGTTTGATATTTGAATTGAGATTCTTTAATCCTGTGATCAGCATATCCGTATTATCCCGGATCTGCTGTAACACAACCGCCGGATGATCCGTATTGGTCCGCACAAGGCTGTAAATGGTATAAATATAGCCCTGATATTCCACCTTTCGTCCGTCTGAAATCTCAAGAAGCGTTTTCATGACTTTTACGGCATAATCATAAAAATTGACTCTCTGCACATAACTCTTATCTGTCTCAACCTCAAGCCAGCCGTACTTCTCCAATAAGCGCAGCATCTCATTTGCCTTTTTTCTGGAATCCATGCCATTTATGTCATCTTCCTCAAATTCCGCTGCCTGATTCTGTTCAAAATAAAACTGTAATTCATCCACAAGGATTTCTCTCTCGATCCCAAAGGAAAGCTGTGCACTCATTGCCTGAAACAACCGGCACAGACAGTCCCAATATACAAGTCTGTTCGGCGATGCCAGCGGTGTGAAAAATTCTTTTGGAATAATACCAAATAATGGATTGGTCTGCTGTGCCTGTGCGTCATCCATATCTGAAACTCCTGTCCTTCCCTCTATTATGCCATGGTGATCCGCTCAATTTTGCAGGAATGTTTTTTATAATCGTCCTTCTTTAACTCTTTGCTCTCATAATTGATCCCAACAAGTATCACTTCGCCCCTGTAATCCTTCAGGCTTTCGACATACTGTTTTCTTTTGATCTGTGTGATCGCTGCTTCCGCTGTCTGATTCCATTTCAGCTCTACAACGATTGCCGGTGTCTGTGTCGTTTTTCTTGGAACAAACACCATATCTGCAAATCCTTTTCCTCCGGCAAGTTCCCGGTATACTACATAATTCTTCTTCGCTGAATAATACGCAAGTGCGATCACACATGCCAATGAATTTTCATCATTATAGGCAAGTATGGATGTATTCTCCTGATGTGCATTCTCTATCATCCGGGCAACCGTTTCTTCCTCACCGCGGATTGTGGCTGCAAGCAGCTCTTCGGATTTCCGGATTGCGTCCATAACCGGTTCCCAGCCACCATCTTCAATACAATTAATAAATTCCTTCTGTACTTCCTGATTCGGGATATGAACGGTACATGTATCAAAATCATAAGTCAGATATCCCAGATGTACCAGAAGTGTCAAGACATCATCTGCACTTGCAAATGTAGTCATATCATTCTGAAATTTATCTGGATTTATCTCAATAGAACTTCCCGCAATCAGTCTCGTTACAAGTTCTTTCAAATTATACATATCCATCTGGATATACTTTTTTAATGCCTCATAAGTCTCTGTTTTGGTCCAATAGCTGTCAAAATCATGTCCTGAAAGTGACATTACGACTGATCTCGGATTATAAATCTGTATCCCTTTTAAATCATAACCGTCATACCACTGTTTCATTTTATCATATGACATGTCATACTGCGGGCACAATTCCTGCACTTCCTGCTCCGTAAATCCTGTAAATTCTGCCAGCTCACGCTGATTGGTCATGGAATATTCATCAAACATATTAAGGGCAGAATGTTCTCCATATTTTTTAATCGGAAGGATTCCGGTCATATAAGCCAAAATGCAATAAGGCTGGTTCTTTAACAAATCTCTCAGGAAATTCAGATACAATTTTTGTGCTTCTGTATCTTCCCCTTTTACACGGAAAATGCAATCCCACTCATCAATAATAAAAACAAAAAAGCTGTGTGTCTGTGCATAAATCTCTTCTATCACAGACACTAAGTCTTCTTCGTAGTACGTCACATCTGCAAATTCCCGCTTCAATTCGCGTGTTACTTTTCGTGAAAGCAATTCCAACATCTCATGTATTGTCTCTGTCCGCCCCAAAAACTGCTGGATGTTTAAATGAATGACATTATATTTATTTAAATGTTCTTTAAAACTGCTGTCATCTGCTATTTTAAAATTTTCAAACAATTCCTTCGAATCGCAGCCTTTGCTGTAATATGCCACCAGCATATTGGCTGCCATTGATTTTCCAAAACGCCGTGGTCTGCTGACACAGATGTTTTTATGTTCACCAAAAAGTTGTGAATTTGTAAATTTAATCATCTCAGTTTTATCAACATATATTTTAGAATGAATCGCTGCATTTCGAAATTCTTCATTCCCCGGATTCAAATAAAGTCCCATTTTGACCTCCTTTGCTGTGACGATCAGTCCACGATCAACACGGTCTTTCCTTCAAATGCAAAACCGTACTCTTTAATCTGGTTTACTGTAATTCCTTTCATTTTCAGTTCTTCGCTGTATTTTCTTTCCCGGATCTGTGTGATCGCAGACTGCGCTGTCTCTTCCAGACTTTTTTCTTTTCTTGTGCTGCGCACTTTAAATTCCAGAATCACTGCGTTATCCTTTCCCGGATTCTTTGGTTCAAGCATGACATCATATCTTCCAAAACCACTTTCCCGGTTCGATTTCAGATAATATCTGTCCTGCAGATCAACAAGCAATCCTAACACAAATCCATGATAAAACCGTTCCGGTTCTGCTCCCGATGCTCTGTCTCCGGTATCAAAATAACTGAATGTCTGCAAGGCCACCCGGTTCATATATTCATTCATCGCATCCACATCACCGGCAAACATTGCTTTAATAAAGTCGTTGTAATCCGGTCTCGCCATTGCGAACCAGTCATGAATCATTCGATGGAACATCAGTTTCACTTCCAGATTCGTAAGTGCCAGCTGATACTTTGGCTCAGTTCCCTCCGGAATATCCTTGTACTTTTCATAAGAGAGGACTTTTAAGTAACCACTTGCCAGCAGAAGACTCCACACCGCCTGTTCATTACCGTTGAGCTGATCATAAACAATCTGTTCATCAATTTCTGACCATATACACTCTCCGCAAAGCAGCTTTTCGAATTTACTTTTGATATTGCGGTTTCCCTCACGGACTAATTTTGCCACCAGACTGTTTGCGCTTGTATTTGCCCAATATGTTGTGTACTGCTGTGAATCAAGATAATTTAAAATTGACCACGGATTATAAATATCTTTATATTCTCCGAAAATAAAACCATCATACCATCTTTTCACTTCGCTCTTTTCACTGTCTAATCCGCACTTTCCCAATGCTTCAAAGACCTCTGGCTCTGTGAAACCAAATGTTGTGGCATATTCATCAGATGTCGTTGTAACTACTTTCAGATTATTCAAATCGGAAAAAATAGACTCCTTACTCACCCGTGTGATGCCTGTCATAATGCCACGTTCCAATGCCGGATTTGTCTTGAAAGTTGAATTAAAAAGACTTCTTGTAAATGTCACCAGTTCGTCCCAGTAACCATCTACAAAAGCTTCCTGCATTGGAGTATCATATTCATCCAATAAAATGATCACTTTTTTCCCATAATATTTATATAAAAATCCTGATAAATAGTTTAACGAAAGCGTAGCATCTACATAGTCCATATGATTCATGATTTTCTTATACAGATTCACTTCTTCCTTAATCAAAGCATTGCTCTCTGTTATAAAATCAAATTTGAAATATAATTGTGCAATAAGGTCGCAGATTTTCTTTTGTGTCAATTCATAGGTTGGTTCTTTTATATTTGCAAATGAAAGACTAATGACCGGATACGTTCCCTGCAAATTGCGGTATTTCTCGTCATTCCAGATTTCCAGCTCCTCAAACAGATCAGATCGTCCCGCATATTCCATTGAGAAAAACTGCTCCGTCATGCTCATGGTCAACGTCTTTCCAAAACGTCTTGGTCTCGTGATCAGTGTAACACTGTCACCACTATCCCACCATTCCTTCAAAAAGGCTGTTTTATCCACATAAAAATAATGGTTTTCTATCAATGTTGAAAAATCCTGCACTCCAATCGCAACATTCACTGACATATTCTGCCTCCTTTTTGCTATCTTTGAAGAAAGCCTTTAGACTTATTATAATCTAAAGGCCTTGTGATCATCCTATGATATTTACTTTAAAACAATCGAAAGGCTCTCGCATATGCCATATGAAATGAATATTCGCCGCCCTTCTTTACTTCAGGCTGCATGTTTGCATAATTACGTTCCTTATATGACCAAAACATTTTATTCTTCCGCTTGCCATTTGGCAAAGTTTCATATATTTTATAACAAATGATATTCGTATCATATAAAAGCTGTAAGGCTTCACTCGCAGTCTCCATAAACGGTGGAATCTTCCGTCCTAATTCTCTTAAATACTTTATATATTCTAAATGTTTTTCCTCAAAAAATTTATAATTGAAATTTCTATGCCCCTGAAAATAATCAAAGAATATACTAAAATTATTATAATCTGAATCATCCATATAAATTAACATATAATCTTTCAATTCGCCTTTTAAATACGTCGAATAATTGGATAAAATACCTTCAAAATCAGAATGTTTAAACTGCGTACCACTTGTTGCATCAACCATCTCGTTTAACATGGTTAAAATATCTCTTGGTTTGTATAAGGAATACCTCAAGAATTCAACAAACGGATTATCTGGTGCTTTCCATTTTTCCTGATATTCCACCTTGTATGGAAAATAATAATTCCAGCATTCTCCCAGTTCATATGAATAATCCTGCTGCTTCATAAAATAATCGTCTGCAATCTTAAATAACTTTGAATCAATATATTTGCGATAAGAAGTTACCCAATTTAACAACACCGAATTATTTCTAAGCTTCTGATTCATATTATGAACTGGCATTTTATACATAATGTCCGGTCGGATCAGCAACATAATTTTGATCTGTTTCTCTTTCAGGAATGATTGATTCATTTCTAAAACTGCATTTACCAGTCCAACCAAACACTCAAAATACTGCTCATTATCAATATCTCTTGGTCTTGCATCAATGCCATCCACAAACAAAATCGTTGGTTTTTTCAAATTAACACTCATAAATGCTTTTTCAAAACCATCTCTTATCTTCAAAAGACTAATCTGAAAACTCTGTTCCACATACTTCTGGGACGTTTCCGCAGATGCCTTAGTTCCAGTTGAAAACAGCCCCTGTTTCATCATCGAATTAATAGATGCAGAGGCATTGTCAACAAATTCAAAGGCATTCACAAATTCCGGTTTAAAAGCATCACTATAAAAAACATCTATTGCCTTCGATAATTGTTTATACTTAATGCTGCTGAAAAAAGTCTCACCATATTCTTTTCTGATCTTTTCTGCAAGAATCAAATAAATCAAATTAATCCATACATCTTTGAAACTTGAAAGTTCCAATGCTTTCTGTCTTTTCATATTAAGAAATCTCTGATACAGCGTATTTTCCACAAGTGAAATGGAACAAAAACTATTTATCTTATCAGATTTCGACATATACACCGAATATGCTGTTTTTCCAGATCCTTTTTCTCCAATCAAAAAATATTTATCCGGTTTGCAAATTTCTTCTACAATATCGTCTACCAAAAATATTTTTTCAAACAGATCTGTATCTTCATTTCCGGCAATGTAGTAATCGTATGCATCACCTTTTACCTGTTGTAATTCCTGAATTTTTTTCATAGTATTTCTTTCTGGCAAATCAAAACTCCTCCAACATAAAACTGTCGTTACTCCATACCTTTTTAGTTAATTATCGTTTATAGTAGTATAACCCATCTTATTCGCAAATGAAATAGTTCCCATAAAAACTTTATATTTTTCCTAAAATGAATTTTCTCATATATTGGAAATTTTGATTGACGTATCTTCTGTTCTTATGTATAATAAATCAAGCCGACAAACAAGAGAATCAATTCCTTGTTCGGTGTATATAATAATTAAGAGAACATAGAACATTAAATGTTCTTTAACATGAAAGAGAAAAGCTAGCGATGTTCTTGGTTATACCAGGAAAGGTTCACTAGCTTTTCTTTCATTAGAATTATGCTCTTGAATGTATATCGCCAGTTTTCCCTCCGATGGTATATTTTGCCCTTTAACATATTTGAACACTGGAAGAAGTCTTGTTCTTACAACACCTTCATCGAATATTATTGATTTCTTCTTGCACATGAACAATCTCTAAGCCAAGCATTCACCTTTATATCTCATAATCAGCATATTCCGTCAACCCACTTATAATTTTAAGTAACTCTATCAACGGCGAACCGTCTCGCCCTTGTATAAATTTATTATATCTAGGTCTATCACACATGTTCAATCCAATCATGAGTGGTACAATACATAAAAAGCAAAATTGTCTACCTGTTCCATCTGAAAATGCGAATAACCATTGGTCATGTTCCTTATGCGTTGGTTTATATGCAACAGTCTTTGCCACTCTATAAAACTTTGCAATTTCTCTCAGTCCCATATTGAACATCTCTACAACTTGCTTACATACACTTTCATATACCCACGAACCATTTTCCAAACCTATGCCATCATAAAATCTACGCATATCCGGTTTAGGCAATTCTATTCTAAAATCAAAAAATCTTTCCAAATATCTGCATGCATCAAAGTCATTACCATAAAATTTACGTATCGTATGTTGCAATTCATCCATGTTGAGAGAAAATATGAACGTTATTCTTTCATTCCCAAAATAATGTTTTATTCGCTCAAGCAGGTGAATAGCATAATCCGGCTTACATCTATCCAATTCATCTATAAAGACAACCATTCTATTGCCTCGTTCCGGCAATATAGATTCAAAAAACGCAGCTATCTTCGATTCCAAATCTTTTGCTTTTTTTATGTTTTCCAATGGAGGTGTTCCCCTCAATGAATCCAAAACGCCTTTTACTGTTCTGCCTGTAAAACAATCCAATACATTTCCTGCTAAATCCAATATTCCTCTTTCATTTTCCAGACTTGTCAGCCCATCAATTTCCTGCAAAATCGCCAATACCAAGGAAAGTACTGGATCCTCATCATTGTCATTCATCCACGCATCATAATATACTGTTACGAACGGTTGTATTTCTATCTCCTGTTTTTTTCTTAGTTTTTCCCATGTTTTTTTTATTTCTTCTCTATGTTCAATATTCTCATAATATGGGTTAAACGCTTCCAGTACCAACTTCGTTTGTTTTACAAAGAAAGTTTTTCCTTCACCCCATCTAGCATTAAGTGCAATTACATTTCCACTATCCAAAGAATTTAAAAATGATACAAATGAAAACACATCTGCATCTCTACCAATTGCATCATCGATAAATGTTGTATATATATTTTCTTCCGTTGCTAATAAATCAAGTGCCTTCATTCTTTCCTCCTGCTGTATTACTTAATTTAAGAAGTGCCGGTTAGCATTATTTCTAACCGTCACTCTTGCTCCTACATTCCACAAAGATTACATTCTAAAATCTGATAATGCCGCAAATGAACTCAGTATTGACTTGAAAAATCTTTCATACAACATATCATACTGCCCTGACAAATCTGCAACTTTCAAAGCTTCTTTATACTCATCTTTTTCCTTATCTCTGAAAAATACCGGGGATACATTTCGCTTTAACAACAACATATTTGCAAATGCTCTGGTAGTCCTACCATTACCATCACGAAATGCATGAATCACTGTCATTCTGTGGTGAATCTGAATTACACGCTCAACATATTTACTCAGTGGCAGTTCTTCATATTCGTCCATTAAAGTCTTGATTTCTTTATCCAAGAAATACATTTCTTCCGGTATTTTACGGTAATCAATTGTTTCAAACTTAGCTCCAAGCACCAGAGTATTAGACTCTCTGTATCGCCCTCCATATTCAGAGCATGGAGCAGTAGAAAACAGTTGCTCATTCAAATGCTTTGCATCATATATACTGATTTCACTCTCAGCTTCTCTAAATGCATAATCATATGCAAATGTCAGACCGGCCACCTCAACAATATTTTGATTTTCTTCTCGACAATACGGACTGTCTTGTTTATGGAATCGTAAGTCCATTACAATCGCTGCAGCCATTTCCATATCAATATCGATACCCTCTAATCTACTATCATGGAATACATACTCTGTCTTAAATTTCTGACATGCATACTCTGTTGGCTTCAATTTGAAATTGTCACCTATTGCATCAAATAACTGCTCGTACAAAACTGTATCGTACTTACCTTGTTCTTTTCTTTTAACAGCAGGCTTGTACTTTCTGGCTAATTTTTGCAACGTCTCCGCATCTGTATCCCCTTGAATCATGTGCAAGCGATATGCAATCTTATACAAACATGATAAGAAGCTAGCACCAAAATAATCTGCAATTAGTAGCACTCCATCTAAGTCAACATAACCATCTTTAGCATATTTTTGCGCTTGTTTTTTAAGTTCTGCTGTCGGCATCAAAAGTTCTGACGCAAAATTCTCCGCGTATTTTTCAATCTCAGACCTCGCATTAGTTGCACACATAAAACCACTATGCACATCTTTTAAATGGTCTTAACAAAAAAGCAATCTTCAAATCTGTTAACATCTGAAATGGATTAATCGGATAAATTATCTCCTTACCACAATAGTACTCTCGAAGAAAAACATTGGCCAATTGATCAGCAGACATACCTCCACTTGCTAATTCCTCAAAATCAATTGCCAAACTACATCCTCTCTTTCATCATCCGTTTAAATTCAATTAAATTTAAAATCTCCTGTTGATCTGCTTCATCTAATGCTCCAAATCTACGAGCAAACATCTGTACTGGCATCTCTGTGCTTCGTCCATTTAATAGTTCATCCGCAGGGATTTGAAATAACTCACTAAACTTACCTAATTCATCCGCAGACACCTTTCTCTTACCTGATTCAATCTCTACAATCGCAGTGCGATTAACACCCAAAAACTTAGCCACATAATCTTGTGACAAATGAAGTTCTGTTCTGGCTTCTTTTATCCTCTCGTATAATGCTCTCATGACATATTCCTCCTTCTATCCATGCCTGCGGCATATATTATAGTACGAAAAGGTGTATTTTTCAACATAAATTGTTGGTTTTTCCAACTTTTCTTTTAGATTCTTCTGAGTTCTCCAATCCTTATCTAATATATCTTACTTCTTTGACTGCATCATTAACAAGGGCTTTCATGCCCTTTACCATGATAACGAAATCATAGCCGCATTTATCCATATATTTGATATTTTCACGACTAAAATAACCGCGGTCGAGAATAAATCCTGCATTCTTATATCCGTATGCCATGGCTTTATCCAGCATACACTGGAGCTGTGATACATCCACAATACTTCCGGGATAGCCCTCGTAAAAGAGAGGTTCTCTGTTATTGCAGTCATAATCAATGGAATAATTGAAAACCGGCAGTCCCTTATCTTCCTTGGCATGACCGTATTCTTCTTTAATGCATTCCATTCATTCTGAAATTCTACAGAATCATCAACAGAAATCTGTCCGATAAACTCAGATATCGTTGAAAATCGCTGATTTTCTGCCCGTTTTGAGCATTTATTTTCGATTGAGTATCAACTTCTACTGGAAGTTAAGATAAATATTTCCTCTTTCTTATTATCATATTAGATTAAAACTTTATTCTCCCAAAATCTCATCCCATCTCCTGCATGGTGCACCTGCAATCCTTGCACCATTCCCTGTATTATAAATGACAGTACCTGTCAGATTTGCAATCCTTCGCTCAATCCATTTTCTGTATATATCCAGATTTTTGCTTGTATATATTTCTTCGCCTGAACAACTGATCACTTTTCTCAAACTCCCTGTATCAGTAATTCTTCTGCCCACACCTTCTGCATGGGAGTTTCCACCGGTATATGCAAGGTCAACTCCTACAAATATTACTTTTTCTGCCTTGAACTGCAATGCAATATCCAGCGCCGTTGTAGTCACAGAACCTCCTGTTTCGAAAGCTTTTGCCCCGATTTTTTCTGCTATTTCTTCTGCCTTTCGATACCCATTTTGATATGCGATATAAACAGGTCCCTCATAATAATCCAGAACAGACGAGGACGCTGTCGACAGAAGTATCAATGGAATCTTTTTTGTATCCAGTCCCTTCACCTGCTGATACATATGCGGCTGTGGATCTGTTATGATGATAGCATCCGGGATAATGCCTTCCCTCAAAAGTGTACCTGCAATATGACCGGTTGCAAAAATCGTGATATTGTTTCGATATTGTTTTAATGACGGTAATTCCTGATTTACAGATGGTCCTGCACCAACAATTACAACATTTTTTTTGTAAAATAAACTTTTTATTTCACTGCATTCCGGCAAATGACGTTCACTGAGTTTCTCGAAGTTTGCATCAAGAAATCTTTCCTGCTCGCGCATACTGCTTGTCGTAATAAAAAAATCTTCCAATAATGTCCTGATGGATGGATTTTCTACTGCCTGAACTGTTGGATAATGCATGAAAAGTTCATAATCTTTCATCTGTTTTAGATATCCAATCAATTCCGTTATATCCGGCTCATATACAATTTCAATACGATTTTCCTTGAAATAAGTTGTCCAGTCCATATACCGCAAAGCCTGCAATAGCAGATATTTTTCGCTTTCTAAAACTGTCACTTTATTTTCCGGATATTTTTTTAACAGTTCTATCACGTGATATCCAAGCCCCATTCCAAATACCACATAGTTCTTTGCGGCTGGCAAACCCGCCGCCAAAACCTGTGCTTCCCACTCCGGATTCATCGTGCTATGCATAAAAAAACACCGGTTGCCGTTCCTTGCCTGCACGGTTGGCTGCCCATTAATTGCGCTGGCAATGACATATTTAGCATTGTCACCTTGTACATTCTGAAGTACTTTGTAGAGTCTCTCGTTTTTTTCTTTCAGGATTAACATATTGTTTTCCAAGAAGTCCGAAACCTGCGGTGTGTCATCTTCCTGCAGCTTTATTTGTATTTTCTGTAGCAGCGGCAGCAAATCGCCTTCCAGAATGTCTGCCTGCAAAATATAATCCAGATTGCCCTGTGCCTGCAACAGTGCCGGCAAAATCTGCTCCAGCTCTCCTGCAAGATCCCTGCAATCTTCCCTCGAGAAAATCACTTCCACAACAGAATTAATGTTTTTCAGTAATGCACTTAGTTTCAAAGAACCAACAAAAAAATTCTGTTTTCTATAATTAGCTACGATTTCATTGATCAACAATAAATTCTGCTTATTATTTTCGAAAATGTCATTCATATTTATTATCCTCTGGTCTATTGTCTCTCTTTCTATTTTCGGCTATAATGGTTATAAATTCAAGGATAAATGGAGTTCGTTATGAAAATATTATTTTTAGAATGGAAAAGTTATTGTGTACCGGATATGGCAGAGGCATTTACCGAGGCAGGACATGATGTCACACTTGCCACATGCGCTGAAATGACTGACCGATATAATACAGAATTTGATAATTTTTTTGAGAAAAAACTTAGCGAGTCATCCTATGATGCTGTATTTACATTTAACTATTTTCCTATTGTGTCCAAGAACTGTGACAAGGCTCAAATTCTTTATATCTCCTGGGTTTATGACAATCCACTGATTGCGTTATTTTCCTGTACAGTCATCAACCCATGTAACCGTATTTTCCTTTTCGATTACCATTCTTATGAATACTTTCATAATCAGGGAATTTCTACTATTTTTTATCTTCCCTTATGTGCAAATCCGAAGCGGTTATGTAAATCAACGAATACAGACATTCCACAGAATGATATTTCTTTTGTCGGTTCTTTATACACCGAACCAAAACAACGTCTCTATGATAAATTATCCGGTATGGATTCTTACTCCAAAGGATATATTGATGCCCTCGTCGATGCACAATCCCACATTGACGGATATTTCTTTCTGGAGGAATCTTTATCGCCAGCACTTTTAGATGCTATGCAGAAAGTCTGCCCTATAACGCCAAATCAGGATGGTGCAGAAACCCCTGCTTATGTTTATTCCCAGTACTTCTTAGGAAGACGTGCAACTGCACTTGCTCGAATTGATTTATTAAATAAATTATCTCAAAATTTTGATGTCACCGTCTATACACATGCCGACTGTAAAGATATACTTCCAACTGCTATTTATGGTGGAAAAATCGACTACTATGATACAATGCCAACTATATTTCAGCATAGTAAAATCAACCTGAATATTACACTCAAAACAATCCAGACCGGTATTCCGCTGCGTGCATGGGATATTCTTGGCTGCGGCGGATTTCTTCTCACCAACTTCCAGCAGGAATTGTGTGATTTCTTCATTCCGGGAGAAGATTTTGTGTACTATGAATCACCGGCAGACGCCATAGAAAAAGCAGCTTATTTTCTCTCACATGACCGTGAACGACAGGAAATCGCCCACAATGCATTCGAAAAAATAGCTGCTTCCCACACTTTTCATCATCGGGTTCAAAGTATGTTTGATATTATATGATTCTATTTTAAAAATTAAATGAATCGAAGGAGTGTTGTGAAATATCTCCTATTATCCATTTATAACATACTTTAAAGTTTCAATCACATATTGCTGCTGTTCCTCCGTCAATGTCGGATATAACGGCAGACTGATAATATGTGAATAAACCTCTTCCGCATTTCTGCAATGAACATCTTTATATCCATGCTCCTGATAATAAGGATGCAGGTAAACAGGAATATAATGTACATTCACTGCAATTCCATGCTCTCTTAATGCCTCAAATACTTTTCTTCTGTCACAGTTCTTTACCTGTACAATATAAAGATGCCAGCCGCTCTCTGTTTCCGGTAACTGATATGGTATGATAATATTTTCACAATCAGCAAATGCTTCATTATAGCGCGTTACGATTTCTTTTCTGCGAGCTAAAAATCTGTCCAGTTTTCTCATCTGACTGCAACCTAGCGCACACTGAATATCCGTAATACGATAGTTATATCCCAAATCTAACTGCTGATAGAACCATGAACCATCATTTCGTGTCATCAAATTTTCGTCACGAGTAATGCCATGACTGCGGAATAACATCATTTTCTGATAAAATTCTTCATTATCTGTGACGATCATTCCACCTTCCCCTGTTGTGATCGGTTTCACTGGATGGAAGCTGAAAGTTGTCATATCCGATAAAGTTCCTACCTTTTTTCCCTTATACACAGAGCCAAGCGCATGTGCTCCGTCTTCGATGACCAGCAAATCATGCTCTTTTGCTATTTTATGAATCTCGTCCATATCGCAAGGCTGTCCTGCAAGATGAACTGCAATAATTGCCTTTGTTTTGTCTGTGATTTTCCTGCGGATATCTTCCGGATCAATATTATAAGTTTTAAGATCAACATCTGCAAATACCGGTGTTCCACCACAATATAGCACACAGTTTGATGAAGCTGCAAACGTTAATGGGGTTGTGATCACTTCATCCCCCGGCTGAATCCCTGCTGCAAAACATGCCGCATGAAGTGCCGATGTTCCATTTGAAATCGCCACCGCATATTTTGCTCCGACATAATCTGCAACCATCTTTTCAAATTCTGCAATCTTTGGACCAGTTGTAAGATAATCCGATCTTAAAACATCTACAACTGCCTGTATGTCATCTTCTTCAATTGTCTGTCTTCCGTATGGTATCATTTTTCTACCTGTCTTCCTATTTTTAAAGTATTTCAAACTTTCTATATATTCCATCTAAATATTATCTATTTTACTTAATATCTCTTTTGTTATAACACTAAAATGTATTCCATCTCGTTCAATATAAGCACCTTCAAATGGTGGAAACCAAAATGCCTTTATTTTTTTTTCAATTACATCTGCCGAGTCCGTTTCGTGAATTTTTCTAGCCTCATCTAAATCCTTTTTGCTATAATAATTTCCTCTTTCTTTCTGTTCCACACCCGAAAAAATCCCTGTCTTGACATATTCATTTATTAAATCTACTAACATCTCGTACCCTAGATTCCATGCTGCATTACTTAATAATATTCCATATTGCAGGTTCGGTGTGATTTTAAAAAACCTTTGTTCAATAATTGCACCACCATCAAATTCACTTGTTAAAATATGAAAAGTGCCTCCCCACTTTGTTTCTCCATTATAAATTCCATGGCAGCAACATGCTTTTCCCTTATATTCTGGAAGCGGTGCAGGATGAAAATTAATTGCCTGTTTTGCTTTGTTTATAATAAAATCTTTTATTTTTTTTGGATAAGAAAATGAAATAAGTAAGTCAAGTTCTGAATCTTCAAAATCTTTTTCTATTTTATATCGATTTTCATCATCATATATTTGAATATCATTTTTCCTGCAAATGTCTCTGATAATATCACTTTCCTGATTAATCAAGCACCCATTAAGCACAATATCTTTATTTGACAATAAAAATTCTAATCCTTTAACCGCATATTTTATATCTCTGCATGCATATAAAATCTTCTTCATTTTTTCTCCCTGTTATGAAGTGACTTTTGTCAAAAGTTAATTTCAAGAAATTATCTCAACTCAAGTCACATTTGTTTTCCTAATAGCATTGTGAAAGAATTCTAATCCGACATTCGCCGGCAGTTAGTCACTCTGTTATATTCGGATTGATTATCTAAAGGCTAATGGTTTGCAGTTGAATTCTACGATCTATTTGCATGAATCACAGTATTTCATGCACACATATAGTGTAGTCGTAGATACCCCAGAACTTACTGTAACCACAGTTCTTTTCTAATGCTGTTAGATTGTTTACTTGTTACTTCGTAGCAGAAATAAACTGCACATTGCTACTTTTTCTGCTTAACTCCCTCTTATCATAGGCAACTAACTGTCAAGAACTTAGCAACCACAGCAGTACATACTTATTGGAAGCATCAGTTGCTAAGATAATAGCATTTCCTCTGACATTATTCTCCTCACCACCAAAAAATGATTCGTCTACATAATATTTTTTCTATTCAACCACTTTAATTCATATAATCTGTAAACTAAATCTATACTCCATAAAATAGGACATATGATAAATATTATTTTCCGAATAGGAAAGAATAACAGAACGGAAGTAATTAATGTTTCCAACGAAACATCCATTCCAAATATTATGTCTTTGTTGATAAAATATTTTTTTATTGAAGTATGTTCAAAATGATTTAATTTTCTAATATTTGGAACAATATAATATGTTGCCACTAATCCATAAATTCGCTGAACAAGAATGAATAGTACAACTATCCATATTGGTTCATCCATTCCAATACCAATAAAAAAATAGCCTACAGTATAAAAAAAAGTATCGGACAAAATATCTAGTTTTCTACCAAATTCTGATTTCATATTTTTATTTCTAGCTAGGTTTCCATCCATAATGTCTAAGAATACATATACTTGTATTAACAGCGACAATATAATAAATTTATGATACCATGCCGTAACACATACAAGTGGTAATACTAATAACAAATTCATGGACGTCACCATATTAGGCGTAATAGGTGTACTTACAAGAAACATAATTAAAGGTTTTTCAAACAAAACAAGCGTCCTCTCCCACCAATAATTATCTTTACGCTTCATAACAAATTCATTCATTATCTTTTCCCTCCAACTAACATCTCTGCTATTCTTTTAGCACCATAACCGTCTACTATTTTTCCCATGTCGTTTTTCATTTTTTGTCGTGTCTTTTTATCAAAAGCTAATATTCTTAACGATTTCTCAACTTTATCTAGGGCATATTCAGGATTATCTTTAAAATTTCCACAATATATCATTAGACCATTTTTTTGAAAAGCTTCCGCATCATATTCTTGATCTTCAGCTACTACTACAAACAGTGTTGGTAATTGCATAGCACAACATTCATATAAAACTGTACTTGCTGCTGTAATACATAAATCACAGTTTTTCATTAACTCTGCCATATTTCTTACATTAACTAATAATTGAATATTATGGTTTTCTTCAACTATATGCTCCAATATTTTTTTATATGGATAATATGCCCCAATCACTACTTTCCAATTTATTTTAATAAATAACTCTGCATTAGTCTCTTTAATCCATTTTAAACTTTTATATATCATATTTTGTGAATCACCACCACCACACATTAAAAGCACAATAGGAGATTCTACATCTCGCACTTTTGTACATGGTATTGTACTTTTAAACTGCGCTCGAAGCGGAACATACTTTTCTCCAAGAAGTAATTTGCACGTTTCATTTTTATAGCGCTCTTTATAATTAAATCTCGCACAAAAAATGTTGTAATTAATAATCACGTCTGCTGCCTTTTTCTCCAAAAATAAATCATCAAATGTGGCGACTTTAAATATCTTTTTCATTTTTGATAGATAGTTTGTATTTATTGAATACGAATCAACAAGTAAGACATCTCCCTTATGAGCATAAGCTTTAAGTACACCGTATTCATACTCACTATCTACTTTATCCCACTTTGTATGTAATACAGTGACTTGATACTTTCTGTCATGTATCAATATAGCAGATTCCTCGTCTGATACAAAAAAATGAACCATCTCTCCTAATTGTATTATTTCTTCTGCAATTGTTAAACATCGCATTACATGACCTGTAGCAATTTTTTCATTTGCATCTGTCCTAATATAAACCATGTTTTTGTTCCTTTAGTACTTGATACTTTAGTTCAGCCATCTTCCAATCATCTAATGTATCTATGTCCTGCACGCAAATCTCCGGTAAAACAATTGGAATGAAGTCATCTTCAATAATCCCTTTTTTTTCAAAAAGTTTTTCTACATTATATACATAAAATTGCCCAGCATCATGGTATTCTTTTTCTAAATCCTGTGAACGTGTCTTTACATACTGTGGATACTTAAACTTTGCATATCCATCTTCATCAATAATAAAGCATCTTTGTGGCGGATAAGAAAATTGTACTACCGGAATCACCACTGAAGGTTTTTTATCCTCCATAATTTGCATCGCCCGGTTTAATATATCACCTGTGATAAACGGAGTTGTCGGATAAAGGCAACATACATAATCATATTCTTTGCCTATCCTACGATAGTTATCTACTACCTCCATAATTACATCCTCTGTAGTTGCATAATCATCTGCGTTTTTTTTACTCCTCATAAATGGAACAGCTGCACCATACCTTTGCGCTATTTCTGCAATTTCTTTGCTATCTGTAGAAACCATAACTTCATCAAAAATATGACTTTCTTTAGCAGCCTTTATCGCATAAGCAATGATTGGCTCTCCACAAAATTCTTTTATATTTTTTTTAGGAATGCGTTTGCTTCCACCACGTGCTGTAATAACAACAATCCTATTTTTCATTTTTCACACCTACATATCCTTATTAAGTTTACTAAATTCATAATTCGAATCCTTCAACAATATCTCTTTTGTTTTTTCTGTTCCACAATTCATAAGCATGTCTAAGATCGTTAACCCCTCTTCAAATCCCTGAAATTGCTGTTTATATTGTTCACCTATATAATTAATATATTGATGATTTAAATTATTTTCCGTAAAACATGTAATATCGACATATGCAGAACTTCCTAAATTAGACAAATATGTGTCACAATCTATCTGTTTACACATATCTACTAACATATCCGTTTTTTTTCCTTCAAAATTGTAATTCCAATCATAAAAGATTTCTGTCTTCACATCGAGCAGTTTAAATAAATACTCCATAATATAAATATCTAAGTCCATTAATCTATCCCACTGTCTCGTATATAAATCCACCAAAAAATCTTTATATTCACCATAAAATGGTGCTTTTCCATATAATAACGAAATGGTTTTATAATTTTTATCTTTCCATTCTTCGTTATTATTGATTAATACATCACATATATTCTGTTCCATCTTTCCCTTTGTAATAGTAGGTACTTGAATATATGTCCACCCATCTTTGGTTCTTACCCGATTTCTTTTTTGCCAGCTTTTTTTTTCAAACTGTACTTTCGTCACAAAGACAAAACGATCTGATTTCATTATTTTTCCAATAAGCCCTGGATATGGCCAATAATTCGGCTGATGCCCCGATAGTATCATACTTATCACCTCTTATTTTTCAGCTGTCAGTATATAATTGTAGTCCCAAAACTGCTGATTATCATGTGTTTCCTTAATATAATCTATATTTACATTTTTAAAATCCTCAAATAATTTCTTCAATTCTCCTTGTTCAAAAAAATGCATTAGCATTCCATTTTCACTATGTGCACATTTCTGTTCGTTTTCCTCTGAAATAATAATTGTATTCTTTTCCCCTTCAATTTCATTATTCTTTTTATAACGATAATCCTCGATAGAACGAACAACAATGAGTAGTTTTCCACTTGCTTTCAATACTCTTTTTATTTCGCTTACTGCTAATTTTATTGAAGAAATATCAAGATAATATAAAACTCCATAACAAATAATTCCATCAAAATAGTTATCTACATATGGCAATTTTGTTAATGATCCTACTTCCATATTATCTGCATATTTCTCCATGCCATGATGTTTTAATAATTCTTTTGTATAGTCAATACCTTCATCGGAAAAATCTATTCCATATGGTACAATATTTTCATTTCCTAAAAAAAACACATGTCGACCAGCCCCACACCCCAAATCCAAGACCTTTGTTATACCATTTCTTTCAAAATTTCTAAACACAAATTGAACTACTGTCTCTGACGGATATTTGGGTCTATATCTTTTATTTTGGTGTAATGCAATCCACTCTTTTCTATTCACTTCCTGCATACTCTTCCTCCATAATTCCATTCAATGTATTAATTTCCTGTTTTATATTTTCTATCGAATGCGTCTCATCAACCCATAAATTTACTACTTGGTTTTCCAATATGTCTGCATTTTTCAAATGTCTACCTTGATAAATACCTGCTAATGAGTAATACCAGCTACTAATATCTATGCCTTGTTCTCTTGCTCTATTTAAAAGTCTGTCACGATTTCCCTTATACAAAAACGTGTAGCGCCATCTGAACAGATCCTCCACCTCAGGCTTTAAAACAAATTTATCATTCAAACATTGCTGATAAAGTTCAACTTTTTTTCTTCGTAACTCTACCATCTCCCCTAATTTTCTCAATTTATCATATATTTTTTCATTATCATTCAAATCTAAAATAAAATACTGTTTACTGTCTAATTGCAATTCGCATAATTTTCTATTTCGGTCTTTCCAATCATTATTTTCTCTTACAATTCTGTAATATTTTTCACGATATTGATCGAATAATTGCATAACAGGATTATATGATTTACACAAATTCATTTTTTGGGATCGTATTTTTTTTGCCAACTCATAATCATTTGTTAAAGCAATGCCCCCACCTAATGAAGTTTCGCATACTTTCGTATGTCCAAAACTCATAACAGCTACATCCATCTCTCCTATATAATATGATTGAGCGGCATCTTCAAACAAGACAGCTCCATAAGATCCGCATAATCTTCTTAGCTCTGCCTCATTATATCTATGGCCATATATGTGTGTTGGAACAACAATACCATATTTTCCTGTTCTCAGCATTTGCTCTAGTGCTGACACATCTATTGTATAATCTTTCAATTGTACATCACAAAACTCCACTTCATAGCCCGCAAAAATTGCAGCATTGACCGGATTAGTGCAAGATATTGCCGGAAATATTACCTTTTTCTTTTGCAATCCAAGTGCACAAAATGCAAGATACATTGCCGTTGTCCCATTTCCCGTAAATATTCCATATTTTACGCCAAATTGTTGACAAATTGTCGTTTCTAAATCAGTCATCATACTATTCCACATATTTCCAATCCATTGGAGTTCCCTTTTCAATATTACATCTTGCTTTCTTTCCAAGAATTTCATCCCAATATTTTGTATGCATTCCTATTCCTGGGCGAATAGATTTCACATTGTCTGCTGTAAATATTTCCCCCGCCTTTATATCCTTTACAACAAATAACGATCTTGAATAAATTCTACTCTCTACCTGTTCTTTATTAAGTTCATATGTAGAATGTCCCAAAGCTTTTTCGACGTTTCGAATCTGTTGCACCATCTCTGAGAATTCGGATGGTTCCATTGAAAACTTTGCATCTTCTCCTCCATCATTTCTATTCAATGTAAAATGTTTTTCTATCACCTTTGCTCCTAATGCCACTGCAGCAACCGCAATTTCATTTCCCATAGAATGATCAGAGAGTCCACAAATACAATCAAATGTTTGCTCCATATTAGGAATTACTTTTAGATTCATATTTTCATATGGTGCAGGGTATGAAGAAATACATTTTAATAGTATAACTTGATCGTTGCCTTCTTCCATGCATGTTCTGACCGCAAGATCAATATCTTCTAAATATGCTATCCCCGTCGACATAATAATCGGTTTTCCTGTTTTTGCAATTTTACGTATAAATGGAATATCATTAATTTCAAACGATGCTATTTTATATACTGGAACATTAAGTTCCTCCAAAAAATCAACCGCGGTCAAATCAAATGGGGACGAAAAAAATTCTAATCCACACTCATGAGCATACTTTTGTAATTCTGCTTGCCATTCCCATGGCGTATATGCTTTCCCATATAGTTCATACAAAGTACGTCCTTCCCATATTCCTTTTGTTCTGAACGCTGGTTTATCACTTTTAATTGTAATTGTATCTGGTGTATAGGTCTGAATTTTTATTGCATCTGCTCCTGCATTTGCCGCAGCCTTTATAATTGCTTTTGCACGATTAAAATCCATGTTATGATTTGCAGACATTTCAGCAACTATATAAGCTGGCATTTTCTTTGATATTATCTTATTTCCTATGCTAATCTTCTTTTTCATTACAAACTCCTATACATTGCGAACTATGCTCTGCTACCCTTTAATTTTTGTTAATAACTCACGAATTTGCTCTACTGTAAGCCACTCTTTATTTGTACCAGAATCATATTCAAATCCGGGTTCAACACGCCTTCCACCTGGCTGAATTTTAGATGTATCCCACCAATTAAAATGAGGATATACAATATAATGTTTATCATATTCATAAGTGAGCATAGAATCTTCTCTGGTAACCATAATTTCATGTAATTTTTCACCTTCACGAATACCAACCTCTGGCATTTCACATCCTGATAAAATCGCCTGTGCCAAATCTGTGATCTTAAAAGATGGAATTTTTGAAATGAAGGTTTCCCCACCTTTCGCTTCTGACAATGCTTTGATCACAAGCTGCACACCTTCATCCAGACTGATCCAAAATCTTGTCATGCGATAGTCTGTAATGGGAAGCTCCTTTCCACCATTCGCAACAATTTCCCGGAAAAATGGAATAACAGAGCCACGGCTTCCGGCAACGTTTCCATAGCGTACGATGGAAAAACACACATCCTTTGCTCCTGAATACGCATTTGCTGCAATAAATAATTTATCGGATACCAGTTTTGTTCCACCGTATAAATTAATAGGATTTACTGCCTTATCTGTTGACAATGCAACTACACGTTTTACCCCGCAATCCAGTGCTGCATCCACAATATTCATTGCTCCATCAATATTGGTCTTCACCGCCTCCATTGGATTATATTCACATGCAGGCACCTGCTTTAATGCTGCTGCGTGAACCACATAGTCTACCCCATCAAAAGCACGGTATAATCTGTCTTTATCTCGTACATCACCGATAAAGAAGCGCAACTTTCCCTTATACTTTTTGAATTTGTTTGCCATATTAAATTGTTTAAATTCATCTCTGGAATAAATAATGATTTTTTTCGGTTCATAATGCTCTAACACATACTGTGTGAAAGCATTTCCAAAAGATCCGGTTCCTCCGGTTACTAGAATTGTTTTTCCGTTTAACATTTTTGCCTCCTGCACTTACCTATTGCTTCCTGCAATATAGACGTTATATATATCGGTTTTTTTTCATTTATTCTTTATTATTAAATACAAGCTAATTCCTTTTTATCGATATCGAATGACTCTATTAATTCATTCATATTATCTTTCTTAAACTCGTTTACGGCTCGTTTATAACCCTCATACAGCATGACCCCATTATTAATCAACCCCTCTATCTGTACCTTCATATTTTCAGTTCTATCATAATTTAATACCTCTCCCCTAACTTTATACGAAGTTTCCATTGCATAATACCGAATCAAATTGAAAGCCATTTCATTTTCCATCAAATTATTCAGTTTTCCAATACGTTTTAATTTTTTCGATATTATAACCTGGCAATTATCTCTCTTTTTATTCAACACTTTTATTTTACTGTAGATATCAAGCCCTTCATCTATATATTTTTCTATACGCTCTATACTTTGTGGTATCTCTTTTATAAACTTTATTGCCCTCTGCTGTTCTTTCCTATTTAAATATGGCAATAGCCCTCTCCATAACATATTTTTATCATATATTTTATTATGAAACTCACCTATAACTTCATCCATATTTTTTATTTCTGTGCCATAAATTAATGCTCCTCCTTCTGTTGCATCAATAAATCTTATATGTGGCATAACTTTTATATAAGACTCAAACCATTTGCGATATAAATTCATATTTTCTTCTGTAAAAACTTTATTTCCCCATATATCTTCAATTTCTATATACTCTTGTTTCCCTTTATCGATAAATGCTAGTTCATGATATGCCTCTTTTGTATGCTTAACCCCTTCCGGATAAGCCAAGTCCAGTCCCATAAAAATAATCGTCTTGAATCCCATTAACACCAATAAAGAACATGCATTATTGGCAACAGATCCGCCTGTTGGAAGTCCCTTTATTTCTTTTCCAAGTTTATTATATATTGTAGAAAGATACTCTCCCTTCTCCAACTCATAAAATCTCATTGCATTGCTCTGCTCAACAATCTTTGCGTTAGAAACTGCACTTAAAGAAATTGGTATATTTTTTACTCTCTCATCTTCAAATAACACTAATGGTTTATGACCATCTACTGATATCGTCATATCCGGTATAATATCATGCTTTAATACCGTATTTAATGCCGTATCCACCGCCATAATAAATACACTATCTTTTATTTGTTTTAACTTTTCAATATTTTTATCTAATGATGGACCAGCAGCAACTAAAATTGCCGACATATCCTCAAATTCCTTTTTGCCTATAATATCTGTCAATTGTACTACTGAATATTGTTCTATAATATCCCTAGACAGTTCCATAATATTGTGAATCATTTCTTTACTATAATAAATCTCAGTATTTCGATTCAATATCACTCTTTTTATTTCATATAATTGCCGATCCAATGCCCATTTATATTTCTCAGGAAATATTTGAGGGTAATTAGGCAGATTAGCATTAAATACTAATTGATAATTTGCATATTCTACAAAAGTTTCTAGCGCAGCATCATACAATCCTTCACAGATACCCTCTACAGCGCAAAAAACTCTTTCATTTTCTAATAACTCTGCAATATTTTTTCTGCCAAATACATGCCAAAAAACATCTGCACATGGTTCATATATTATTATTTTACATTCATCATTTAACTTTAATAATTTCTCAACATAGCTTCCATCGCCTAATCCATAGACCAAAATAATAGTATCATCAACTAATTTATTTTCAAATTGGCTGATCCAATCATCACATGCTTTTTCTGCATTGTAGCGGCTTTGCAAATACCACTCTGTTCCATTTTTTTCTATCAGTAATATTTTTTTATTGTCTAAAGAAAGATCTTCAAATATCTTTATACTCCCTCTATTATTATAAGCCTCTTCAAAGTCTTTTATAGTAATAACATTCTGTTTATTAATAATTCCATAGATAGTTCTATTTTCAATTTCATTAAACATTAAACACTCTCCATATCTTTTTTTACATCTATTAAAAACATAATGCTATTTTTTATTTCATACTCTAACGTATCCGCTAAAATAACGGTATCACTTTTTGTATATGAGTCCTCCAGATTTTTTAATTGCTGCACTAATACATTCACTGGTATTTCAAACTCTGTATTTTCAGCAATATCTATAAGTTCTGAAATAGCATCCAAGACTGCTGGCATATTTTTTTTATATAGATTTAATCCATCATCCTGTCCTTGCCTTAATTCAACAATCGTTTTTTCTATTGCATTTAATAACTTTTCCATTTTTTCACCTGATATTTATATTTTAAAAGAGGATCGACAATTGTCGACCCTCTTTAATAATTCAATACAGTTTGATTGAATATTACTGTAACAGAGAAAGAACTCCCTGTGTAGACTGATTGGCCTGTGCAAGCATAGACTGTCCTGCCTGTGCAAGGATATTATTCTTGCTGTATTCAACCATCTCTTCAGCCATATCTGTATCACGGATACGAGACTCTGCTGTCTGAGTATTCTCGGCAACGTTGTCTAAGTTAGCAACAGTATGCTCTAATCTGTTCTGTAAAGCACCTAAATCAGAACGCATAGTAGAAACTTGAGAAATTGCATGCTGGAATACTGTCATTGCACTACCTGCTTTGGTAAACGTAGTAACCAGATTATTAGTACCTGCTTTAATACCAATTCCCTTTGCATTCATTGTTGTAATCTTAATAGAAATCTTCTGATTCTCTAATGCACCAACCTGAAGTTTCTTCCCAGAGAATGTACCATCTAACAAGTTCTGTGTATTGAACTGTGTTGTAGATGCAATACGATCTAACTCAGATGTTAATGCATTGACCTCTTTCTGGATAGCTGTTCTATCAGATGTTGTATTAGTATCATTAGCTGCCTGTGTAGCTAATTCGTTCATACGCTGTAAGATAGAATGAGCTTCATTCAAAGCACCTTCTGCTGTCTGAATAAGAGAGATACCATCCTGTGCGTTGTCAGAAGCTTTGTTAAGACCTCTGATCTGGCTTCTCATTTTCTCAGAAATTGTTAATCCTGCTGCATCATCTGCTGCACGATTGACTTTGTAACCAGAAGATAATTTCTCTGAAGATTTTGCCTGCTGACCTGTTGTGATTCCTAACTGTCTGTTAGCGTTCATCGCTGTAAGATTGTGCTGTACTACCATTATTTTTTCCTCCTTGAATGTAATGCAGCGTCCATGCTGCATCTGTACTTTACGTACTTGTTTTTTGTTATATTAGGTTTCTATTCTCCCAGCCGTACGCTCTGCTTGAACTTCCACCTGCAAGTAATTTTCTTTACTTGACTTATATATCGGAGATTCCCTCCAATACTTTATAGTAAAAAAGATTTTTTTCTTTTTTTCTATCAATTATTTTTTATTGTCAAGAAAATGCGGCTCTACATAACCCTTCTTCATCATATTCTTGTAGTATTGGTTCACAACTTTCTGGCTGGAACGGATTTCTTTTACCTGTTTCTTCACACTTGCGAACTTCTGCTCCATCAATTGCTTATTTCTGGCTTCCTGTGCCTGAATTTCCATGCTTCTGTCTGTTAACGTGCGTATACAGCCTTGCATCTTAAGAATCTCATCCTTATAAATTTCCTTATTCGTCTGCAGTTCTTCACGTACTTTTTCATACAGTTTCTCAAAGCCGTTATCCAGCAGTTCTAATTGTTCTATGAGTTCTGACTTTTCTTCGACTGTCTTATCAAAATCGTCCGGATCCAAAGAAGGATTCTCCAGTTCTTCTTTCTGACGCTTATTGATCTGTATGATGCTGTTTAAAACCTTCTCTTTCTTCTGAAGGCTTTGTAGCATGATTGTAATATACTGGTTGTCTGCCATAGTACCATTCTCCATTAATGTGTTCTGCCGGTACGCATCACTTCTTTCCAGGTGTCACGCATGGTACGCAGATGTTTTAACACTTCTTCCATAATCTCTTTGTCTTTTTTCATATTAGCTTCACGAAGCCGGATCATGAGATAAGAATAAACCTCGTCAAAGTCTTTCGCAACCGGATATTTATGATCCAATGTGGATTGAAATTCTTCAATAATCCGTTCTACTTTGATAATATTCGTATGTGCTTTCTGAATATCCTTTTCCTCAATCCCGACGATTGCAAGATTGGCAAATTTAATTGCTCCTTCATACAGCATCAGTGTCAGCTCCGCCGGTGATGCTGTCATAATTTTGTTGTTAGCATACGCTGCATATCCCTGATTCGCTAACATAATACCCTCCTGGTCTTTATTGTGTATTAAGCAGAGCAGATAAATTTATATCTGCTCTGCTTTGTAATTCTCACTTTCGCTCATTATCTCATACATCAACCGCCAAATAAACCACTTAATGATGATGTCTGGCTGTTCAGTTTAGAAAGTGCCGTCTCCATAGAAGAGAACTTTTTATAATAATAATCTTCTTTGTCCTGTAATTTTTCTTCCCATTTCTTGATCAAATCCGTGTAATCGCTATACTCTGACGCCATCTCCTTATCATTATATACAGTGTAAATACTGCTCAAGGGTGAGGACTGCATTTTGGTATGAACTGACTTATATAAGTTATCTGCCAGTCCCTGCATGAAATTGATCACCGTATCCGGATCATTGGTAATTGCAGTCATCAGCTTATCTGTATTACCGGAAGAATTAGCATCATCTTCATCGCCATCAATATGATAAGCATTCTGCTGATTTGCCGGTGCATTCAGATATCCTAATGTCTTGATTCCAAAATTGGACAAATACATTTTCTTTCCGTTTACCTCAACCGCACCGCTCATTGCAGAAGTCATAGCGCTCATAAGGCTTTCCAGATTATCATCTCGTCTCAACAGAGAATCTTTAATCTTCTGCTCCCACTTCTCTACTTCTGTGTCAGACATTGCATCTTTTTCATCATCTGTCAGAGGCTCATAGCCTTTTGCGGAATCTGCATTGTACAGAGATGTGATCTCATTGATCAGGCTGTTGTACTGGGATAAGAAGTCTTTAATCTTATCGTAGATACCCTGTGTATCGGTGGCTGTTGTAATGCTGATCGCATTCGCATCTCCATCACCAGTTACAACCTGTGCCGTAATGTTTAATCCATTGATTGAGAAGGAATTGGAGCTTCCTATATACTCGATTCCATTTAATGTAATCTTAGAATCGCAGCCGTCGATTTTCTTTGCATCTATGTTGTATTCAACGCTCGGATTGGTTGTAATGTCTTGAACAGTTTTTACCTGGCTTACGAAAGACTCAATGGCTTTTGTCTTCTCATCTCCGTCTTCCATAGCTGCAATATCTGCAAGCACCTGATTATCATCCATGATTTTCTGGCTGTCAGTCATTGCTGTTTTATTATCACTGATAATCTGTGCGTATTTGTTTACCTCCGCTGTAACCGCAGTTGATCCACCAGTTCTATATGCCGACTGGATATTGGCAATCACTTTTTCTCTGGTGTAATTACTGTCATCTCCTAATGTATCTGTTCCATTCTCATAGGAATTTACGGTGCCAATGTTGGTTGTCAATGTTGAGAGATATGTGCTCATCTCATCATCTGAAAGTGACATTTTCTTCTGTGCGCTCTCTGCTAATGAAGTATATGCCTTTGTTCCTGTCACAACGTCACTTAACTCTGCGCCTTGATTGTAAACTGTCTGTTTTGCTTTGGCTTTCTTATCTGCATCAAAGCTTACCTCTTTGGCATTTGCAGATTTTACCCAGGTTCCATCGTCAGCTTTCTCTCCGGTAGTCTGAATCAGCTTACCGTTTTCTTCATAATATTTGTTTCCGCTTTTATCGACATAGAGTAATGTATCATCCTGCGCATAAGTATTGCCATCTGCGTCGGTAATCTGATAGTAATTTGTTTCTTCCTCAGTTGCAGTTGTAGCGTAATAGCTTGTGTTAACCTTAATAGAAACTACATTGCCATCCGCATCTTTGTATGTGGCATTACCATCTGCATCCTTCTCGCCTGTAGCAGTATATTCTTTTCCGTCCTTGATAAGCTTGGTTCCGTCTACATCTGTATGTGTATAACTATTTCCATTTGTATCTGTGAAAGTATTCACTGATTTAATGTATTTCTTATTGTCGCCTTCTCCATAAGAGAAAATGGTATTGCCATCCGCATCGCTTGTCTCAGCAGTGTAAATAGTGCCATCACTTGTGACAACTGATTTTGCACGATCTGTTGCAGACATCTGGAGCAGCTTTGTCAGTTCTTCCTGCTGTGTTGTATTTAATCCGCTCTTTTTAAATGCCTCTTTCATTGCAGAATAAGCAGATGCATAACCATAAGCTGCGCTTAAGTTACTATTCTCTGCACTTGCCTTTTTGTAGGCTGCCTGTGCATCCTGATAAATTTTGATAGCCTCATTTACCTTTGCAGTGATACCAGCATCTGTTCCATCACCATAATACTGCATGTAGGTTTTATAGGTTGCGTCTGTTGCATCTGATTTTACATTCAATCCCAGTTTCGTCAACGCATTCGCCCCATCCACATTGCCACCGGTCAATGTAAAGTCATTGTCCTTACCAGTATCTTTGGAGCTCACGAAGATACGTTTGTTGATATCATCATAGCTTGCATTCACGCCGGCTTCTTTCAAAGAATTGATAAAGTTGTTGACCGTAGTGCCCTGGCTGACTTCGATATTCTTCTTTGTTCCATCACCTTTTGTCAAGGTGATCGTACCGTTTCCGCCTGTGTAGCCCAACTCAGCGAGTGTGGTTCCGGTTGTGGTACTGTCATCTAATTTACCACCGGTCAGGTATCCTGCCTGTGCTACCTTAAGGATGTTGAGCTTCTGTGTACCATTTGGTGCAGAGCTGCTGGCTGTAACCGTCGCTTTTGTGGAATCAGATACTTTGGTTGATTTCAAATTGTAGTTTTTAGAGAAACGCAGACTGTCCAAGCTTGTATAGAAGCTGTAAACTTTTGTGTTTAAAGTCTTCCATGCGTTCTGTTTCCAGGAGAGCTTGGTCTGTGCTTTTTTGTATTTATTGGTCTTGTAACTGTAAGAAGATACTAATGCGGAAATGATTGCTTCGGTATCTAATCCTGAGTTCAAACCTGTGATTCTGATTGGCATAATCCTGCTCCTTTCAGTTTTGTAACTTATTTATATCATTTTCTGTTTGCATCTGTCACTTGTCTATTGCTGCTCCTGTCTTTTGGACAGTGATCTACAGTTTCTTATCCACTAATAATCCGGCCATCTCCCAGACTTTTGCGATCATGTCCAGGGTTTTCTCCGGCGGATATTCTTTCAGGACTTTCTTCGTGTCTTTGTCAACGATCTTGATGGTAACACGGTTGGTTGCATCATGGATTCCGAAGACTGCCTCGGAATTGTGTGCCTTCTTATTGATTTCGTCAACTGCTTTCTTGATCTGGGAATTCTCGGAGATCGTCTGCTGTGCCTGACTGTCGTCCCGGTTTCCGTCTTTGCCGTTTTTGTCAGTTTCTTTCGTGTCGATCTGAATGGTTTTCTTCATGAGATCGTCAGAAGCTGCTGCGTTGGATGCAGTTTCCACTTTTGCCTGACTCTCTGCTTTTACATCTGATGCGGATGAACTTCCCGCGTAGGACATTCCTGCCCCTTTCATAGCCTCTATTGCCATTGTTCTACACCTCCGTGTGCATAAGCCTATGTTCTTCCATGGTTGCGGTCCGGATCTCTGTAAATGCCGGAACGCTTATTTTTCTAACTCATATATCGGTAGTTTTCCTGTAAAATTAATAGCTGTCATGCAATTTCCTGCGTTGTGCCGGTGCTGTTTTCTGATCAGGGTTTCATTTTAACAAAATATAGGATATAATTCAATCGCACCGGGAATTGAGTCCGCAATGCGTTTATGATTTTTACTATTATAAGAAGAAAGGATATTGTTTATTATGTTATATATCATGAGACACGGAAAAACTGACTGGAATGCAGTCCACCGCCTGCAGGGAAGCGAAGATATTCCTTTAAATGAAGAAGGTCGCCAGATGGCGAGAGACGCGCGGAAAAAGTATGGGGATCTGCGATTTGATATCTGCTATTGTTCGCCCTTACAGCGTGCGCAGGAGACTGCTGAAATTTTTCTGGAAGGGAGCGGCACGCCGATCCTGACGGACGACCGTCTCCGCGAGATGGGATTTGGCATGTATGAAGGAACAGAACATGTCACACAGAAACCGGAATGTCCGGTATACACGTTGTTCCATGATCCTGTCCATTATCATGCTGTAGATGGTGCGGAAAGTCTTGAGCATTTGTATGCCCGCAGCGGCTCTTTTATCCACGATGTTTTAACGCCGGAAGTTGTTTCCGGAAAAAATGTACTGATCGTTGCCCATGGAGCCTTAGACTGCAGCCTGATCTGCCAGTATGAAGAGATTCCTCTTGAGCATTTCTGGGATCAGCTGCTCGGAAACTGCGAGCTTAGAAGATTAGTTTCATCAGCCAATGTGTGAAAACAGATACTGCAGAACGTCATCTGTAAATTTTATCGCATGCACACCAATGAATGTGGAGCCGTCTTCCTGCTTTTCTTCGCGGGAAACCTCCGCATACATGATCAGTGTTTCTGCCACAACGATCACCTGTTTTCCGAGAAGGCCTTCATGCCCCTCCGGCACACAGATTCCCATGCCTAACGGACTGATGTCTTTCACGTCCACGTAAATTTTTTCCTGTGTATCGCAGATTACGACAACACCATTTGTCTTGTATTCTACCCTCGATATTTCTCTTCTTTCTTCCATAAGTACCCCCTGTTTTTATCATTTCTGTCCTGACTGCCCTGTACAGGCAGAATTGTCTGTATCAGATCGTCTGCATTATTCAAAGATCTCCTGTACATCATCCAGATTTCCGTCTCCGGTGAGAAGCAATGTCACTCCGCTCTCCGCCTGACTGATATCCGTGGTCGCCTCAACGCAGAGTTCGCCGTTCTGATTATAAAGTGCCCACTGAAAATCAGTGATCTCCACCGGCCACTCTACCGGCATGGAAACAGACTGTCCATCTGCGATCGCACTGATATTATATTGTTCGCCGCTGATCGGATCGATCACAGAAAACATCCCAATGTCGATGCCGCACTCGTTTGTGGCTGTGATGATGATGCTTTTACGTTCTGCAAATTCAGAAGATTCTGTGCTTTCCACGGCTTCTACTGCCGCTTGGGCTGTCCCGGCTGCTTCCGTTGACTCTTCGATCCGCCGACAGTTTCCGCAGGTTCTTCTGTCGTTTGCCGGCTGTCTCCGGATGTCTGCTCGGTGGCGACTGACGCCTGATCCTGATGATCTGTTTTTCCGCAGGAAGTCAGGAGCATTATGCCAAGAAGCATGCAAATTATGAGTGTTTTCTTTTTTTTCATAGATTTTGTTTCCTTGTATACAAATTACGGATCATGTTTTTCCTGTTTTCAGAATACTCCGTATTTTATTTTTTGCAATGGACGTTTTAGAAAAGGCGCACCTCCTGGATGCGCCTTACTGTTAAAATTTATTTCTCATCTTTCTGAGCTGCTTCTGCTTTTTTCTTTTTATTTCTGCGGTACATTTCCTCGCCGGTTACACCAAGAAGTGCAATGATGAGTAACCACCACCAGGACATTTTCTCCTGCTGCATGTTTTTCACTGCGCCAGCTTCTGCTGCAAGTGGAGTTTCTTCATCGCCAATTGTCGTGCTCTCCTGCGCTCCATTCGCTGCAAGAGGTGTCTTCTCGTCCGCAATTGTCACATCTGTATCAGCGTCTGCATCTGTGTCAGCATCAACTGCGGCATTTGCATTTGCAACCGCTGCTGTTCTCGTTGCTGCCGCCGGTGTTGCAGTTGCTGCAAGTGCTACCGGTGTCTCTGCGATCTGAACCGGTGCTGCAGCTGCTGTGGCTGTTGTAACGGTTGTGACTGCACTTGCCGGAGCCGCTGCTGTAGTTACAGTGCCTGCAGGTGTTGTGGCTGCGCCGCCCGGTGTGGTCTCAGTGCCGGATGGGGTAGTTGTGCCGCCCGGTGTCGTTGTGGAACCGCCTTCTCCCGGAGCCGGTGCAGGGGTGAGTTCTGTGATCTTATCAGCCAGTGTTTCTCCTGCAATTCCTAACTTATCTGTCAGGTCTTTTGCCATGTCCTCTGCCTCTTTTAATTTTATCTCTGCCGCGCTGATCTGTCCCTCTAACTCTTTTACCTGATCTGCTGTGTAGTTCTGGCTTGCAAGAAGTGCTGTAAGCTTATCCTTTAAGCTGTCCGCATCTGCTTTTGCTTTATCAACTTTTTCCACCGCATTCTTTGCTGCGTCAATGATCGCATCCGCTTTTGCTACTTTCTCTGCTCTTTCAGCCTCCGCTTTTAATGCTGCATCTTTGAAATCATAGAAGCTCTTTAAGCTTTCATGTCCCGGGAAACGATTATCATCTTTTCCGGTGAGCCAGATTCCTTCATTGATTTCTCCTGTTTTCTTATATTCATCATAATATTTGTTGCTTGTATAAGCTGTTTTTTCCTCTGCCTTGGCAGTCTGATTGTATTTCTGTGTTTCCACGGTCTGCGCACCAAGATCTTTGGAATTTTTCTGCTGATAAGTTCCAGTGTAGGAAACGGATAAGGTTGTGGAGCTGTTCTTCTCGTCAACAACTGCCTGATCCGTTGTCTTCTCTCCCTCTGTGAATGTGTCATCGGCATAATGGATTTTGATTGCTACGTTGGAGTTATGTTTTCCATTCCAGCCTTCATAACCGTTAATATGCAGTTCTCCCGTTTTCAGGCTGTCTGTGATCTTCTTATTCTGGGAAACCGCATCTCCAAGAAGTTTTTCTGCATCTGCTTTTGCAGCATCATATGCCTGATCCTTTAACGCTTCCAGATTCGTATTGTCTGCTGCATTTACAGCATTTGTCTTGGATTCCACAGCGTTTGCTTTTGCAGTCACTGTCTGCGAATAAGTAATAACGATCGTGCCTGAAAATACGTTTTTATAAGCAGCAGAATCTGCACCCCAGTCTACCCATCTGCCGGAAGTATTTTTGTACTTATCTACAGCATTCACTTTTGCATTATCTGTATTAATACTTTCGATCTTATAATCGCCGCCAAGCAGGTTCTCTAACGCCTCTTTGTTGGTGAATTTAGCAAAAAGTTCCTTTGCTGCAATCTCGGCATTTTTCTTCTCGTATTTATCGTTATCATTATTGATTTTTTTCATTTCAACAACAATTTTCGATAAATCAATAGTTGTCGTAAATGTAGTTTTCTGGCTTACGGTCACATCTGCAGTCGCTGTTGCGCTCATGGACGTCTCGACATCTTTATCTCCGTCTTTCAATGCTGCTTTTTTATCGGCCAGATCCTTTTCTGCTGCCTCGACATTGTCATATGTCTTATCAGAAGATAATTTAGTTTCCGTGTATGTAATCTCGGAAACGTTTTGTTTTACCGTTTTGACCAGTTTGCCATTTTCATCCACTGAATAGGTGGTCTTTTTCTCACCGGAAGTTTCATATTGTTCACTGTTATAGTTATCGTTCACCTCAACGTCCTTAGAAGCTGAGTCGACCACATAGAACTGTCCACCTATATTTACGATTGTGTATACCACTCCGTTATTCTCATAAACTGCGGTATCCTGATCATTCTGAAGCTTATCTGCCGGGAAGTTCTCTGCATTGATATTGAATGCAAGGCTTCCGTCTGTGCCCTTCACATCATAGGAAACCACTTCTTCTGCCTTCTCGAAAATAACAAGATCATCGCGGGTATCGTTGAGCTTGTAGTTCAGATATATGGTTTGTGTGTCACCTGCCACATCTTTGTAAGTCACCTCACAATAGTTTTTGTTATCATTCCGATTCCAGGTCCACTTGCAGTCAACAAGTTCTCCCTTGGCAAGTTCCGGAATGTAGTAATTCTTAAGGATCACTTTGAACAGCTCATCTTCTTTTCTCCAGTTTGTGGAGGTATCCCCTGCACGTTCTTTTTCCAGAGCGATGATCTCAAGTGCTGCTTTCTGTGCATCGGTAAGCTCCGGAATTGCTGTTTTTGCTTCCTCTGCTGCCTCCTGAAGAGCCTTCGCTTTCTCCTGAACTGCTGCAAGATTTGCTGCGGCTGCCGCTGCCTCGGTACTTGCTTCGGCAACTGCTGTATCATAAGCTGCCTGTGCCGCCTTAAGCTCGTCTAACGCTGTATTGTATTCGGCTACTTTGCTGTCATAAGCTGCTTTGGCAGTCTCATACGCTTTCTGTGCATCGCCTACAATACCAGCTGCCTGATCGTAAGCATTCTTCGCATCCTCAATGTCTGTTGCAGAATCAATTCCGGCTTGTGCTTTATCAAATGCGTCTTGTGCTTCCTGCTGCTCTTTCTTTGCATCATCCGCAATTGTATTTGCCTCATCTGCTTTTTTATCTGCCTTATCAAGAGCTGCGTCGGTATCTGCTGCGGCATCTGACGCATCTTTTATGCGATCCATTGTTTTGTCAACTATTTCTTCTGCCACATTCACATCTGTACCGCCTTCGAATGTTCCGTTTGCGGTAGCATCCAATACGCCTGCTGCATCTTTTGTTGTCTGGTCTGCGCCACTGTCATCCGCAATTGTTGTATCAACTGCTGCATTTACCGCATCCTTTGCTGCTTCTGTTGTTTTGCTCGTTTCTTCAGCGGCTTTCTGAACTTCTCCCACCTGTTCTGCTGCAGATTTCTGTGTTGTTACAGTTGTTGTACTCTCTTCCGGTGTTGTTTCACTGCTATTCTGTCCATCTGCATCCTCAGCAAATGCTGCAATCGGAGTAGATAATGCCATCATTGCTGCCAGTCCGACCGATAATGATCTGATCACGTTTTTGCTGGCTTTTTTGGTTAATTTTACGCCTGTAGCGTTTTCCATCATTTCCTTTTTCATCTGTGTAAACCTCTTCCTTCCATTTTAATGTTTATCTCGCTGCACTTTTGCCAAGGCTGCAAAAAAACATATTTATCCTTTTTGTTATACTAACTATAACATTCAGGGCGTTACATAAAGTGTTATAAAAAGAACTAATTTTTGAAAAATCAGAGGTTTTATAGTAGTTCTTCTAATAAACGACGCAGCATTTATAATTTAGCAACGCTGCTCGGTCTCTTTTGTGTAAGTTGCAAGATATTCCTGGGCTTGCTGCGGAGTTATTGCAAGTTTTTTCTGTAAACGTTCTAAAATGGTTTTCTCTGAAAGACCAAATTCATATCCTGCCGCAATGATTTCTTCCGCTCTTCCTTCCGCTCTTCCTGCCTGTTCTCCCTCTTTCCATGTCTCTTCAAATACGGTAAACATTTCATTTTCTCCTTTCCGCTCCAATAATTGATAATCCAGTTTACTGTTCATTACACTTGTCACTGTCCTGATCACAGTTGTATCGACATGATTCTTTTTAACATAATGAATCGCCTGCTCTTTTCTTTTTCCAGGTGTCTCCCTTTTATTGATCAACATTCCCACTAAATTGAACAAGTCTCTGTTGTTGACATTATGTAACTTTAAATTATTATTTCCAGCCTCGATCAATATCATTTTATAATCATTTACATAACGACTGAATTGCTTGGGAATATCTAACATCCCATGTAATGATACTGCGCCATCCCACGGTCGTTCACCATAATAAATAACAGCCGTGATCACTGGTATAAATTTGTCTGTTTTTCTCATTTTAGACAAAAATTCATCCGAAGATAATCCCTTGCCATTCTTATACTTTACTGCATTATTATCATACTGCTTTTTGTATGCTCCATAGTCATAACCCATTATTCTCATAGGCATTGCGTAATGAATATGTTCCTGACTCTCCATCCCAAGCATCACAAAATTGATCCCATATCTGGTAGATTTCTTGCAAATTGCAATATTATCCCGTGAAGCTTTCAGTGTTTCTGCATAATTTTTATGCTCCAATATAGAAGATTCATCTGTATCTAAATCTTCTAATTCTTCCGGTCTGATAACCGTTTTTCCATCAAACAGAACCGCATTAAAAAAATCTGAAAACCGTTCCTTGTTTTCCCAATACTTTTTTAATACTACATCTGGTTTGTTATTTCTTTTTTCTTCTAACAATAATATTCTCCTTCTATTATACTATGTACTGCATTTTTCTTTCAATAATAAACTCATGTTCACTTACCATTTGCTATATAGTTGTGGATATTGGGAATCCATGCCGATCCAGCATATATGATTTCACTCATTTGATAAAAAAAGATTTTTGCTTTACGCATTTTTAGAGTAACGGATTGCTTATATTCTGTCAAGGGATTTAAAAAAATTAAGCCAGAGGAATTTTCATGTTTTTCCTCTGGCTTAGTTTTTGATTTGTTTAATCTGTCAGATTTTCTTTCAAAGTCTTGCGCACTGCGCCCGGGCCTGCGATTTCTTTTACAAATAATTCTTCAATTTTCTCTCCGATACCGGCTTTGTAAAGATCGATGCCGAAAATATTTTCATTGGATAAAATACTCTTTAACTGTCCTGTATAGGATTCTTTCTCACCAAATTTTACATCTTTTAAGGCAGCTGTTAATTCTGCAAGCATTGGATCAGAAGATAATTCAAACTTTTCTCCCTTATCATCGACGCCAAGCAGATATCTGCACCATCCTGCAATTGCAAGTGGAATTGCTTTTAACTTCTCCGCATCCCCATACTGAGCCACATAGGCTTTGATCGTTTCGCCATAGCGAATGCCTACTTTCTGGGAGGTATCTGTTGCGATACGCTGCGGTGTATCCGGCATAAATGGATTTGGAATACGCACATTGATAACTTCATCCACAAAAGCTTCCGGTGATAAGATACCCGGATCTGTAACCACCGGCATTCCCTCTACAGGGCCGATTTCATGGACAAGCCTGTTCAGTTCCTCATCTTTCATTTCGTCTGCGATCAGGGTATAACCTAAAACGCATCCGTAGACTGCAAGTGCTGTATGCAGTGGATTTAAGCAGGTTGTAACTTTCATGCGCTCTACTTTATTTACAGTATCCCGGTCTGTCATATAGACGCCTGCCTTTTCCAATGCAGGTCTGCCATTCGGAAAATGATCTTCGATCACAAGATACTGTGGTCCCTCTGCGTTTACAAACGGCGCTATGTATGTATTTTTTGAAGTGATGACCGGTGCAATATCCTCAATGCCAAGTTCCTCCAAAGATCTGCAGACGGATTCTGCCGGTCTTGGGGTGATCTTATCGATCATTGACCATGGGAATGACACCTGATCTTCATCTGAAATGTAATTTACAAACTCGCCTGTTACATATCCTTTTTTCTCCCACTCTTTTGCCATAGTCAGAATGGAATTTCTTAATTTTTCTCCATTGTGAGAGCAGTTATCCATGGAAACTACTGCAAGAGGAGCCTTTCCTGCCTGAAAACGCTCGTACAGCAATGCGCAGACAACCGCCATTGCAGACACCGGTTTTTCAGGTCCGTTGTCAATATCTTTCTGAATAAATGGAAAATAATTTCCATCCACTCCCTTCAACGCATATCCTTTCTCCGTGATGGTAAATGAGATCATCTGGAGATTTTTATCGGAAAAGATTTCTTTTAACCGATCCCACTCCTCCGGCACTTCTGACTGCGCTTTGATTGCCTCTGCCAGAGAACCTAGCACCTTTTTATCCGTTGAGCCGTCGGCTTTTAATGTCACAGCTAAAACGAGGTTATCATACGGTCTGTATATTTTATCTACCACATCGAAATCAAACGTTTCCACACAGGTAATCCCTTTTTTCATCTCTCCGGAAGATATCAGTGTATCTGCGATCCCTCCGATAAAAATACGGAAAATATTTCCGGCTCCAAAATGTGCCCACACCGGGTTTTTCTTTGTCTCTTCTGCCACTTTTTCAATATCATAAGAAGGAAGTCCGATTCCTGCGTTTTTCCACTGTTCTTTTTCCTGCAAACCCTGTAATGTCAGTTTCATCTCTGCTCTCCTTCCTTTTTTGCAGCTTCCCACAGTCCGCGAAGATATGCTGCGCCTAATGCACGGTCATAAAGTCCATACCCCGGCATTGCTTTTTCTCCCCAGATCATTCTTCCGTGATCCGGACGGATTGGGCCATCAAACCCATCTTCATAAAGCGCTTTGATAATGGCATACATATCAAATGTGCCATCCTCGCTGAGATGTGCGCTCTCCTCAAAGTCTCTCATTCCATCGTTAAATCTCAGGTTTCTGATATGTGCAAAATGGATTCTGCCTTTTAACATATGAATGGTTGCGATCAGGTCGTTATTTAAGTTTGTTCCATACGAGCCCATGCAGAATGTCACACCGTTATGTTTATTTGGCACCATATCCATCATTCGTTTTAATTTTTCCTGTGATGAAATGATTCTCGGCAGACCGAACACACTCCAGCCCGGATCATCCGGGTGAATTGCCATATTTATATCATATTTGTCGCAAACCGGCATGATTGCTTCCAGAAAATATTTCAGATTCTCAAAAAGCTGATCCTCATCGATTCCTTTATATAATGCAAATAAATCCTTGATTTTTGCCATTCGCTCCGGCTCCCAGCCCGGCATGACTGTTCCATTCATGTCATCTTTGATTGCATCAAACATTTTCTCCGGGTCCATTTTATCAATTGCATCCTGATTATATGCCATTACCGTAGAACCATCTTCTCTCACACGGTCAAGTTCTGTTCTTGTCCAGTCAAATACCGGCATGAAGTTATAGCAAACCATATGGATATCTGCTTTTCCGAGATTTTCTAATGTCTCAATATATGCCTGGATATCATGGTCTCTGCCCGCTCCGCCTGTCTTGATCGCATCGCTGACATTGACACTCTCAATTCCTGCCAGATGAAGGCCTGCGTCCTCAACCTCTTTTTTCATTGCAAGAATTTCATCCAGATTCCACACTTCTCCCGGCATTTTATTATATAATGTAGTAATGATCCCGGTTGCATAGCGTGTCTGTTTTATCTGTTCCAAGGTGACGGTATCATAATCTTTTCCGAACCATCTCATTGTCATTTCCATTTTTCTGATCTCCATTTCTATCTGTTATATTCAAAAACAACTGCGAAGTTTTAACCTGAATCAAAACTCCGCAATCACTGATTTATCCGAGGAAAAAGTTCATCGGAACCGTCACAAGAGACGGGAACAAAACCATAAGCAGTAATATCACTACCTCAGCCAGAAGGAACGGCCATATCGATTTTACCATTCTCTCCATGTTGATCTTTCCTGCGCCGCAGGCAACATTTAATACTGTTCCTACCGGTGGTGTAAGTAAACCTAAAACCGTCATTAAGATAAATACCACTCCAAAATATGCAACATCGATTCCTGCTGCTTTCACTGCCGGCAGTAATACAGGTGTCAGGATCATAATGGTAGGCGTTACATCCATGGAAGTTCCAACAAGGAGCACGATCAGGCAGATAATTAGCATTAATGCTACTGGATGCTCAATAAATGGTGCTAAAATTCCCGTAACAATGGATGGAACATTTGCCACTGTCATCATCCAAGAAGATACCATTGCTGCTGCAGCAAGAAACATGATTACAGAAGATGACTTTGCCGCAGAAACAAGGCATTCCATCAGCATGCTGATTTTTAATTCTTTGTATACAAACAGTCCGATCACTAATGCATATACTGCTGCGATAACTCCAGCCTCTGTCGGTGTAAATTTACCACTGCGCAGTCCAACAAGAATAAACACCGGAAGAATCAATGCCCAAAGTCCGTCAAGCAATGCTTTTGCAACCTGTTTTGCAGACTGTCTCTCTGCTTTTGCGAGGTTGTCTTTTTTCGCAATAAAGAACCATAATACACACAAAGCACCTGATAAATATACAGCCGGTGCAATACCACCCATAAATAATTTTGTAACGGAAACACCTGCCTGCACGCCAAAGATAATCATTGGTACAGACGGCGGCATGATCGGCGATAAAATATTTCCTGCTGCGATCAGTCCGGTACAGGTATCACGCTTATAACCGGCACGTACCATCATAGGAATGAGGATCGCTCCAAGGAATGCAGTGGAAGCAACAGCTGATCCGATCATACTTGCAAATAAGAGAATTGCCATGATTGCAACATAGCCCAGTCCGCCGCGGACATGTCCGATAATCGCATTCGCTGCATTTACAATACGCTTTGTAATACCGCCGCGGTTCATAAATTCACCTGCCATGATAAAAAACGGAACTGCCATCATGGAAAAGGAATCTGCACCAGAAAATAAATTCTGTGATAAAATCTGGGCATTAAAGCCATTCAGATATAACATCATACAAACACCACTGAATAAAAGTGCGAAGCAGATTGGAAGTCCAATCAGCATACCACCGATCAGGGCAGCTAAAAATATTACTAATGTCATGTTATTTTCCTCCCTCTTCTCTCAGTCTTCTTGCATATTCTTCATCCGAAAGATTCTCTGCACCATCTTTTGCCTCTGCAGCGATCTCATCATCATCCGAAGTGCTCATCGTAACAATCTCTGATATTTCAGATGGATTTTTCAGCGCATGGACGATGTTTATCACCGCCATGATCGCAATTGCCACGCCTGTGATGATTCCAGCAAAATATAATACAGAATATGGGATTCCGAGTGCTGCTGTTCTTGAGGCGGTATTCTGTGCCACCATTTTTTCAGAACCCCACACTAAAATAATCATTAAGATCGCAATAATTGTCTGGGAAACAATATACATTACCATCTGCACCTGCGGCTTCATTCTGCTGATGAGTGTATCCACTCCCAGATGTGCATTAGCACGCATTGCACTGATTGCTCCGATATAGGTAACGTATACAAAAAGGTATCTTGCCAGTTCTTCTGACCATGTCAGCCCGGCATTAAAAAAGGTTCGAAGTACAACATTTAAAAATACAAAGAACACCATTAAGCCGGTAAGAATACCTGTAAAATAATCAATACCTTTAAATAGCTTATCTACTAATTTGTTCATAGTCTGCTTCTCCTTACTCTACTTTAATGTCATCTACCATTTTTCTGACATCATCTACCCAGTCATACTGTGCATTCAGATAATCGTAAACCGGCTGTATTTTCTCTTTCATCACTTCTCTGTCCTCATCGGAAAGTTCTGTAACGACCAGTCCATTATCTTTCATAAACTGCTTATCATCTGAAAGCTGCTCCTCATATAAATCCCATGCGTAATCTGACGCTGCCTGTGAAGCCTCTTCAAATGCTTTCTGATCCTCTTCACTCAAGCTGTTCCAGAACTCCTCCCCTGCAAATAATTCCAAAGATGAAATGATATGATTTGTGTCATAAACATAATCCTGAACTTCGTACCAGCCTTCTGTCTTTACCGTAGCAAGCGGATTATCCTGTCCATCTGCCACTCCCTGCTCCAATGCAGTAAACACTTCACCCATATCCATGATAACAACGTTGGCTCCAAGACTTTCGGCAAGTTTCACATGAATTGGATTATTTGGCATTCTGAGCTTCTGTCCGTTGAAATCATCAAGGCTTTCCAGCTTCTTATTAGATGTAAACTCTCTGGCTCCGTTCGGATACCAGGAAAGCAGCTTCAATGGCTGTGTACTCTCAAGGTCTTCTGCAATATATTCCCCAAGTTCTCCCTGATAGCACACTCTTGCGTGTTCTACGCTGTCAAACAGGAATGGGAAATCCGGGATAGACATTTTCGGTGTTTCAGACCACATGGTTGTTCCGACTACGCACATTTCCACGATTCCACTTTTCGTATAGTCATATGTTACCTTTTCGCTTCCAAGTACACCGGAATTATAAATCTGGATATCATAACGTCCATCGGTCGCCTCTTCCACCATCGGTTTGAACACATCTGCCAATGCCTGTGCGGCTGGTGTCTGATCTGATACACAGACCGCAATTTTTACTAATTTACCTCCACTGTTTTCACCGGTCGCTGAGCAGCCTGTAAAAAGTCCTGTCATCATTGAACCGATCAGTAATGCACTTGCGCCTCTTTTAATCGCCTTTGCAAGTCCCATAATCACTTTCCTCCTAAATGAAATGTTTGTAAGTTGTTTCTGGCGTTTTGTTTGTATGCTAGTATGGTAGTTCATTTGCTTATTTTTTTCAATATGTATATTTCAACATATTATCATCCTGTTTTTTATGCATATTGCATAATATTACTTTGTTTTTTTCTTTTTTATTGACTTCTTTTTCCTTTTATGTAGAATACTAGTATGTAAGTTGTTTTGTGGCATTCCTAAATAATCAATCATCTATTTCAAATTAAGATAAGGAGACTATTATGAAAGCCGTACAAATTGTAAAACCAAATCAATTAGAAGTAATTGACGTTGAAAAACCAGTTATTGATCCTAAAAATAATGTATTAGTAAAAATGACCGCTGCGGGAATCTGCGGATCTGATGTTGGAATTTATCATGGCACCAATGCTGCAGCTACTTATCCGCGTATTATCGGACACGAAATGGTTGGTGTCGTTGCAGAGGTTGGAGATAATGTTTCTTCTTTAAAAATAGGCGACCGCATTATCATCAATCAGGTAACAAGCTGTGGTCACTGCTACCCATGTTCCAAAAACCGTGGAAATGTATGTGACAACCTCAAAGTAAGAGGCGTACATATTGATGGTGGCTACCGCGAATATATCGCAGTTCCAGAATCTGACTGCTATCTTCTTCCGGATTCACTCTCCGATCAGGATGCCGTTATGATCGAGCCGACTACCATCGCTATCCAGTCCTGCACCCGTGCTGAACTTGAAAAAGACGACATGCTTCTTATTTATGGTGCTGGCGCACTTGGAAGCTCAATTTTAAAAATTGCACATACAATCTGCGACCATATCATTGTAGCAGATATTATGGATGACAAACTCGCAGAAGCCAGAGAACACGGCGCACAGTTTACGATCAATGCCGCAACTGAAGATTTTCAGGCGAAGGTGTTAGAATACACACACGGCAGAGGCGCCACCGTCTCTATCGATGCCGCATGTGTAAAAAATTCTCTCTTGTTATTACTTCAGGCTACTGGTAATGCCGGTCGTGTTATCACTATGGGCTTTTCCACCGCTCCAACCGAAGTAAACCAGTTCCTGATCACTTCCAAAGAGCTGGATGTGAGAGGTTCCCGTCTCCAGAATAAAATGTTCGGAAAAGCGATTGAGATGATCAAGGAAGGTACTCTTGACCTGAACAATTCTATTTCGCATACATTTCCGCTTACAAAAGCGCAGGAGGCTTTCGATTTTGTTGACAGCAGAGATCCTTCCATCCGCAAAATTGTTTTTACTTTTGATTTTTAAAAATTATCTGGCAAAAGTTTTTATTTGATAGTATACTAGTATATTATTAAGGAAATGGGGAGAAAAAATGGTCATTCTTCAAAAGGAACGCTCTGAAAATTCCAGATCCTATGCTGTCAGAGTGCTCTTATATAACATCATTCATCTGGAATTGCAGCCCGGAACCGCTGTCAGTGAAAATGAGCTTTCCACCACACTGTCCTTGTCAAGGACACCGGTCCGCGAAGCTTTAATTGAATTAAACCGCATCGGTCTGGTTGAAATCCTACCACAGCGCGGCAGCTATATTTCCAAAATTGATTACAATATCGTAGAAGAATCGCGTTTTTTACGGCTTGTAACGGAAAATGCAATTTTAAAGCTTCTGTGTGATAAGATTGCAGATGCTGATATGGACGCCCTTGATTATAATATAAAAAAGCAGCAGCGCAGCCTCGAACAGAAGGATCGAGAGACTTTTCTGGAATTAGACAATGAATTTCATGAGCTGTTGTTCCGCGCTGCAGATAAAATGTGGTCTTACCATATTATCAAGGAACAGATGGTTCACTTTGACCGTCTCCGCTCCCTTTCCACAAAATCAAAGCAACACGATTATGTATTAAAAGACCACGAAGATATTTTGTATGCAATCAGACGACATGATAGTGAAATGGCAGAAATGCTTATGACCCGGCATTTAACCCGGCATTTATCGGAGAAAAAAGAATTGCTAACAATGTATCCTGATTATTTCACAAATAATTAAGACTGCCGATCATATAACCGGCAACTTTTGAAAAGACTGTCCAGAAATTGGCAGTCTTTTTCTCTTGTTAATTTCCCGTTTTTAGGGAAATTATGTTTTTATTTCTTGTTTATTTCCCAAAAATATCATATTATAGGAAATATAGAATAATTGCATATGCAATGGAGGGCATTATAATGGATAAAAAATTTTTGAAGGCAAAAGATATTGCCCAGCTTTGGGGAATTACTCCCCGGAGGGTAAATCAGCTCTGCACTGCCGGTTTTATTAACGGTGCATACAAAGAAGGAAGATACTGGTTGATCCCTTCTGATACAACAAAACCGGAAATCCTTCGAAACAAACAAACCACACCTTTGTCCGGCAGATTACTCCCATGTCCGGTTGGAATCACTTCATATAAAGAAGTTTCCAAAGAATGCTATTATGTCGACAAAACGCTTCTCATAAAAGATATAATTGACGACCACAGCAAGGTTTATCTTTTCACAAGACCGCGCCGTTTTGGGAAAACACTTACCATGGACATGATCCGAACCTATTTTGAAAAAACATCCACAGATACATCCATATATTTTTCAGATAAAAAAATCTGGAATTGCGGAGATGCTTACAAGCAGCTTCAGGGGACTTATCCGGTCATTTTTCTGTCTTTTAAAGATGCACATCAGACTAACTGGACTGATATGTACCGCAGTCTGTGTTTTACCTTAAAAGAAGAATTTCTTCGCCATATAGAACTTTTATCAAGCAAAGCAATTAATGAATACGACAAAAAATACATTCACAATCTCATAAATGATGTCGCTGATTCTACCGATTATCAGTTTGCTCTTGGCAAGCTTTCTTCTTTACTTGCCACACATTATAACCAGAAAGTTATTATTATTATTGATGAGTACGACACGCCAATCCAACAAGGACACTTATATCATTATTATAATGAAGTTGTCGGTTTTATGCGGAATCTTTTCTCCTCCGCTTTAAAAGACAATGAGAATCTGGAATTTGGCATTTTGACTGGAATACTCCGCATTGCAAAAGAAAGTTTATTCAGTGGTTTAAATAATCTTGTTGTAAACACGATTTTGGATGACAAGTACTCAGAGTATTTCGGTTTTACCGTAAACGATATATCAAATATGGCAGCTTACTATGGAATGGCAGAAAAACTTTCAGAAATTAAAGAATGGTATGACGGTTATCTCTTCGGAAATACAGAAATATATAATCCGTGGTCTGTGATTAATTATTTTAACAATAACTGTAAACCAAAGGCTTTCTGGTCCCGAACAAGCGGCAATGAAATTATTGGTGAACTGATCCGCAGTTCCGACAAAGAAGTGTACGAAAGTCTCTCACTTTTACTGCAGGGAAAAGAAGTGCAATCCATTATTAATACGGATATTATTTACCCGGAGGTAAATGCTGACTCTGACACAATCTACAGCTTTCTGCTTGTCGCCGGATATCTGCGTGCCACAAGTGTGATCAGTGAATTTAATGACAACCCGATTTGTTCTCTTAAACTGCCTAACCGCGAGATAAAAAGTGTTTTCCAAAAAGAGATTTTGGATAATTATAATACCTTATTTAACGGCTCCCTGCTCCGAGATTTCGAACTAGCTCTGCGAACAGGTGATACTGCTCTTTTCACTGACACTTTGCAAAAATATCTCTTGCAGTCTGCCAGTACTTTTGACACTACAAACGAAAATTTTTATCACGGAACTGTTTTCGGAATGTTGGCAATACTCTCAGACAGATATTATATCTCTTCCAACAGAGAATCCGGCGAAGGGCGTTTTGATATACAGCTTGAGCCAAAAGATAAATCCCAATTGGGCTATATTATTGAATTTAAAGCCGGAAAAAACCTTTCAGATACCGAACTTGCTAATTCTGCGTCAAGTGCGATACAACAGATCCAAAGCAAAAAATATTCTACCGACATGGAATATCATGGTATCAAAAAAATTGGACTTTTTGGGATTGCATTCAGTGGCAAACGTGTTGCAGCTAAATATGAAGAAATACAACTCCATTCATAAGACACATCCTCTCATAATTCTGAAAAACTAAGGAATCAGGATTATGAGAGAATTTTTTGTCCAAAAATTGGATCCAGAAATTGGCAGTCTTTTTCTCTTGCATTCTTTTTCCGAATGTGGTATTCTCATTTTATCGAACATATGTTCTATCCTATTCTTTGATTGGAGGAGATCACATCCAGATGAAAATCCAGCAAAATATGTCACTGATGGAAAAACTTACGATTCTCTCAGACGCTGCAAAATACGATGTCGCCTGCACGTCAAGCGGTGTGGACCGCAGTGGTAACGGTATCGGCCTTGGCAACTCCATTTCCTGTGGGATCTGTCATACTTTTTCCGCAGATGGGCGGTGTGTTTCCCTTCTCAAGATTTTATTTACAAACGAATGTATTTTTAACTGCTCTTACTGCCAGAATAATTGTAACTCCGATGTCCGGCGGGCTGCCTTTACCCCGGAGGAAGTCTGCGAACTGACGATGGAATTTTACCGGCGGAATTATATTGAAGGTCTTTTTTTAAGTTCCGGCATTATGGTAAGCCCCAACTATACGATGGAACTTTTATACCAGACCCTTTATAAATTGCGCACAGCGCACCATTTTAACGGTTACATCCATGTGAAAGCGATTCCCGGCGCTGATCCTCTGCTGATTGAAAAAACTGGTTTTCTGGCTGACCGTATGAGCATCAATCTGGAACTGCCTACCGCAGACAGCCTGAAAAAGCTTGCGCCCTGCAAGTCGAGAAATACTATCCTGAAGCCAATGCGCATGGTTCAGAACGGTATTACGGAAAATAAGAATGAAGTTGCTCTTTACCGGCATGCCCCGAAGTTCGTACCCGCAGGACAGAGCACACAGATGATCATCGGCGCAACCCCGGAAAACGATTACCAGATTGTGAGCATTGCCGAGAATCTGTATCAGAAATTTGATTTAAAGAGAGTGTTCTATTCTGCCTTTGTGAATGTCACCCACAACAGCAATCTTCCTGCACTGCCCGGCGGTCCGCCGCTCCTGCGGGAACATCGTCTGTATCAGGCAGACTGGCTGCTCCGCTATTATAAGTTTAAAGCCGACGAGCTTTTAAGTCCGGAGCGGCCGGACTTTAACATTTTTCTCGACCCCAAGTGTGACTGGGCGATCCGGCATCTGGAATATTTCCCGGTCGAGATCAACCGTGCAGACTATGATACACTGCTCCGTGTCCCAGGTATTGGCTATAAATCTGCCAGCCGCATTGTAAAAGCAAGACGCCACAGCACCCTCGATTTTGCTGATCTCAAGAAGATAGGTGTTGTGTTGAAACGCGCTCTTTATTTTATCACCTGCTCCGGCAGGATGATGTACCGCACGAAGCTGGAAGAAGATTATATCTGCCGCAATCTGATGGGCGATAAGACACAGATACCACGTGAGATCCGTGAGAGCGGTTATCAACAATTGAGCCTGTTCGATACCGGCTTATCCACGGAGCCGCTTCCGCTGTCGTAGATAAATGTAAAACTTTTATTTCCCTGAATATTTTTCTCAAGACAGGAGCAGGACATTATGCATGTATTTATCTGTGAAAACACACCAAACGGAATATTGACCGGCGTATACGATGCCTGGGAATTAAAGATTCAGGAAAGATGCTCCCACGCTGATATTTATCTGGTATCCGGTCAGCCGGATAATTACGAGCTGTTTTGCGACTACCACACCGTCGCACCATCCGCTGAAAAAGCCGGAAAAGTTGTTTCCACGCTAAACCGGAAGCTTGGACACGATTTTTACGAGACAATCCTTACTGCTATTTTATCCATTGATCTTTCCGGCAAGAAGAAGATGGACAAAGCGAACGCCGTGTATCAGACGATCGTTGCCGCACTTCATTCACCAAAGGGTGCCCGTGTATTGGATTCACTGAGTAATCCTTATATTTACCGTGTCTTTGAATTGTCCAGAGCCACAGCCTCCGAAGCCCACCACCTGAAAGGTTTTCTGCGCTTTTCGGAACTGCAGAACGGCGTTCTGTTTTCCACGATCCATCCCAAAAATAATGTCCTGCCAATTTTAGCAGAGCATTTTACGGATCGTTTTCCGCAGGAAAATTTTATGATTTACGATGAAACCCACCAGCTTGTGGCAGTCCACCGCGCCGGAAAGAATTATATGCTTGTAGATGCTTCGGACATCAATACCGAACTTCTTCAGAACTATTCTGAGAATGAAGCAAGATTCCAGAAACTGTGGCTGGCCTTTTTCGACAGCATTGCGATTGAAGCACGTACTAACCCCGAATTACAGGCACAGAATATTCCGAAACGCTTCTGGAAGGATGCTGTGGAGTTAAGATACTTTTGTGAATAACCTTCCCGCATTCTCCTCCGTCACACGCTCGACCTCCTCCTCTGTGATTCCTTTTAATTCTGCGATTTTTGCGATCACAAACGGAATATTGGAAGAATCGTTTCTCGTGCCGCGGTGCGGTTCCGGTGCCATGTAAGGACAGTCCGTCTCAAGTAAAATGCGCTCCAATGGGATTGCTTCCACTGTCTCTTTCAGTTTTTTTGCGTTTTTGAATGTGACAACGCCACCGACACCGATGTAGTAACCCATTTTGATAAATTCCTGTGCCATCTCTCTAGAATAGGAATAGCAATGGATGACACCCGGTATCTCCTCTGCGTGAACCTCTTTCATCACTTCCATAGTATCGGCTGCTGCATCTCTGGAATGGATGATTACCGGAAGGTTGGTTTCCCTGGCAAGTTCCATCTGCCGTCTGAACCAGTAACGCTGTGCGTTCTGCACCTCTGGCTCTTTATCCCAGTAATAATCCAGTCCGATCTCACCGATCGCAACGGTCTTTGGAAGAGATGCCTGCTCTTTTAACCAGGCAAATGTCTCTTCATTCAACCCGCTGATGTCACTTGGATGTACGCCCACCGCTGCATAAATGTAATCATATTTTGCGGCAAGTTCCAGAGTTGTCTTTGTTGTCTCTATCGAAGCCCCAACATTGATGATCCTGCCGATCCCTTTTTCCGGCAGGGAACGGATCAATGCTTCACGGTCATCGTTAAAACTTTCATCATCATAATGTGCATGTGTCTCAAATATCATAGCTGCCTCTCTGTGTTACAAAATCATTTTATTTTTTCTGTGTACGCTTCCGGCGTTTTCTTATGATCAGTACGATCAAAAGCAATACAACCGCTGCACCGCCGCCGGCATAATACAAGGTGTGATCTGCCGCCGTATGTACCAGTGCAAACGCTGCCTCATATGGAATGTCTGCCACAAGGTAACTGCCGTCCTCTGTGGTTTCTGCCAATGTCCATGCATCACTGCCTGTTTCTCTGTACCAGATCTCATTTTTTCCTGAAGTGTCCGGCACATAAAAATGTGCTTTTACTGTATCATACTTTTTGTCATGCAAATGTTCAAGACTCCAGTTGTAAGCATACACGACATCTCCGTCCGGCAGATCTGTGTCACACTCTGCCATCTGGATGGAAGTGTCATCATAGAATTTCCCTTCCAGAAGAAAAACTGCTTTTTCATTTTCTGTATCGGAACTTTCACTAGCTGTATCTTCTGTTTTTGCGCCGTTTATCACTTCCGATCCCACGATACTCTCTGTCCAACGGCTGTACTCTGCCTCCACCGTTTTATTTTCCGTCATTGGTTTTCCAACCAGATCCTCCGGCCAGACTGCATAGTAACCATCTTTTTCCGGAATCTGTGGAAGATCAGATTCACTGAAGCTTCCATTATATGCGATTGTCTTTACAATATCCACATTATCTTCTGCCCGGAAAGTTATCTTCACTTTATGGAATCCTTCCGGAATATTCTCAAGTTTCATGACCTCTTCATAACTTTTTTCATCTGCAATCCCAGCATAGTTGATGTTGTCAATTCCATCAAGGTCATCGCCCACAAAAATGTTACCTTTTACCTCGCCCTCTTCAGACACAGTTCCTGCGATGCTTCCCAGACCTTCCCCATCACTTGTGATCGTAGATGCAGAAACACAGTTTTTCACGGTATATCCGCTTCCGACAATGCCTCCGACATAATCCTTTGCATTTACATTACAGAGACTGTAACTGTTGGAGATTGCACTGACACTGTTTCCTGCAATGCCTCCGGCATAATCCCCGGTATCAGATTTCACAGAGCCATAACTTTCACTTCCATAGACCAGTCCAAGTTCTTCTAATCCGGTAATACCACCGACACTGTTTTTCTTTGAAGTCACTTCCCCATAGTTGCTACAGCGGATGACAACATTATTCACGGTAGAACGGAGTGTAATGTCCGTAGAATCTGTAAGATCAGGATCAAACTCCGGATCGAGATCATATTCAATGTTCATCGTTCCGACAATTCCACCCACATTGAGATCGCCATTGACCATTCCGCGGTTTACACTTCCTGAAACAACACCATCTGTATCTTTTGCGCTGGCTGCGGACGAGATATCTTCCATATACTCCTCATCTCCTGTCACCACAGAAAGCGTATCTCCGACCGTATTCTGAATGCTTTTGATCTGCTTACTGATCTTCTGCACATCATTTGTGACAGACTGGATTCCATCATCCACTGTGTTCGTCAGCTTATCAATATCGCCGTTCGCATCTTTTTCTTTTATCTGATTGGAAATATCATCCACAAAATCTTCTGCCGTTTTATTGGAATCGGAGATTGTTCCACGAATGTTGGACAGATTACTGTTGATATTCTGCCATTCTTTTGTAACCGCCTCTGCCTGTTCTTTATTTAAAATGTGATTGTTTCCCTGGATACTGTCTATTTTATCCAGAGAATTATGAATATTATTCATGTACTGCTGCGCTTCCGGGCTTGATTTCCCGATGGAATCTGAGAGGGAACCCAGAGATTCCGACAAAGTTTTCGAAGAATTATCGTACTGCTCCGACAGATTGTCCACACAGGTCTTTGCCGCTGTGGAGGTATCACTCATGGTCGAAGCAATGTTGCTTAAGGTCGTGTTGATGGAACTGACCGAATCCTGCACCTGATTTACCTTATCATCCAGATACTCCGATTCTATATACGGCTCCGCCTGACCGACAATTCCTCCTACATCTTTTCGTCCGTAGATTTCCCCTTCATTGTGGCAGTCGATGACTTTTCCACTCTGGCGTCCGGCAATTCCACCCACGTTATAACCCGTGTGTGCAAAACCGATTTTTCCCTGATTGATGCATTCACTGACAATTCCAGTCGAAACACCCACAATTCCGCCCATATCATTCCGGTCTATTACACGCCCTGTGAGATTTAATGTACCAATGTCAACGCCTCCAATATCCATCGTGGTTTTCAGCTCATCTGTATTGATGCTGCACTCCGATGTACACTCTGACACAAGTCCTTCGTTATTTCCAACGATTCCTCCGGTCTGATTGGTGGCTGTCATTGCTGCATTGCTCCTGCAGTTTACAATTTTTCCGGTCGGTTTGTTGATCCCTGCGATCGCTCCGACTGCTGTTTTTCCATTGACAGTTCCTTCAAAGGAACAATTCCCGATCGTACCATAGTTCACGCCGGCAATTCCGCCAATATTTTTACAGCTCCCTTCCGAAGTGATCTTACCGGAGATCTTCAGATCATTCACAACTGCACTTTTACCCAGATAACGGAAAAATCCGTGATCAGAGCCTTTTACCTGCAGCTTCACATTACTGATCGTGTGACCGCCGCCCTCAAAATCTCCAGAGAAATATGCAACACCATTGAAATCAACCTTCGAAAGATCAATATTATGGGTAAGTTTTACCGTTTTTCCAACACTCCAGCTGTCATACTGACAGTTCTGTAAAAATTCTTCAAATGCCTTTTCATCGGCAATTTCGATGATCTGATTTTTATTTTCTGCCGTATCCGCACTCGTTGTGCTGTCTTTTTCTGTGGTTTCTTTTGTACCACTGCTTTCCTGTGAGGTGGCAGCCTGTATGGTCAACCGTCCGTTTCCTGCCAGAGCAGAAACGGTCAGTGTCATGGAAAAACACAGGGCAAGTACTTTCATTCTCATCTTTTTCATGACTTTTTCTCCTCCTGCTCTTCCTTTGCGGCTGTCTCTGATTCTGCAGCCACATTTTCATCCTGCGTCATTCCCGGCAGCATTGGGTTTTGTGTATCGTCATGTGTGACTTCTCCATGTCTGCCCGGTATGTGCGAATCTAACGACACTTTCATCTGTCCCTGGAATACACCGGAAACATCTGCATCAATTTCTCCCTGTACATAACCTTTTACATGTCCGGTCACCCTCACTCTGCCGACAACCTCCTTCTGAGGTCGTGAAATATTCATGGCAAGGGCTGTCTTCTCAATGATAAAATCACCAAACAGCAGGATCTGCGGCAGCACAAAAAGAACCAGAATAATGGATATTAACGTACCGCGTCCCAAAGCCACACCAATGGAGGCAACCGTCGGATCGGATGCAATCTCACCGATCAAAAATCCTGCACAGGTCAAAATCGTTCCGGAAGTAAAAATAGTTGGAAATGCCTGATTTAAGGATTCAGTAATCGCATCTTTGATCGGCATTCTCTGTTTCAGATCCATGTATCTGCTGGAAATAACGATTGCATAGTCGATCGTTGCACCCATCTGAATTGCAGACACGATCAGGTACGCAATAAAGAATATTGTCTGTCCTCTCATTGCCGGAACTGCAAAGTTGATCCAGATACTTCCCTGTATAGTGAGTACCAGAAGCACCGGAAGCCCTGCTGACTGGAACGTGAAAAACAGGATGATCATAACAAATAGTGCCGTCAATACGCTGATCACGATATTATCCGATGCAAAGGAAGATTCCAGATCATGGTCACTCGTGGAGTTTCCTACCAGAATGACATTGTCTTTTCCAAAATATTTCGCTGCAATACCCCGGATCTCATCCATCGCATCGTAGGTTTCCTGTCCTTCCGCCGGAAGTGACAGATCTAATACAAATCTGGAATAGTCATCTCCCTGCAGCTGTAATTGCGCATCATGCAGCGTGTCATATAAGGACGTAAGCTGATCGTCAAGATCTGCATCTAATGTCACATATCCTTCCTGATACTGGTCATACAGGAACAGGAACATATCAATGATCGGCACCTCATAATCATCAATGCCGGTAAATACCGGACCATACTGCTCCTCATTGTATGCATATGCTGTATACAAAATCTGTACAACTTCTACATCCAGATCCGTCAACTCTGCAAACTGTCTTGGGTTCAGCTTATCCGTCAGCATATAATCATCATTGATCGCCACATTTGCAAGTCCCAATGCCGAGTTTACATAATCCAGTTTTTCAATTTTTCCCAATACCTTTTTCTCGGAATCATAATCCCCTTTTGGAACCATGACAACCAACTGATTGCTGGCACCAAAGGTATTCTCAATTTTTTCACTTGCAATTTTCGATTCACTCTTTTTCGCGCTTACAATGGAATTCGTGTCATATATATACTGGCAGTGATTAGATTCCCAAAATGCAAATACCAGAAACACGATAAAAACCGGCGGAATGATGTATTTGGTCAGATTTGCAAATTTACCTACAAATGTAATTTTTGGTACATAGCATTTGTGATGGGTTTTATCAATTCCTTTTGCAAAAATCAAAAGCACGCCCGGCATTAGGAAGAAAACGGAAATCAGGCTGAGTATGATTGCTTTTACCAGAATGATACCCATATCGTAGCCCAGCCGGAACTGCATAAACATCATCGCAACCATGCCGGAAATCGTGGTAAGGGAGGACGAGCTGATCTCCGGGATCGCCTTGGAGAGTGCCACTTTCACCGCTTCCTCTGCATCCAGCGTCTCATGTTCTTCCATGAAACGGTCACACAAAATAATGGCATAGTCGATTGCCAGTGCCAGCTGAAGCACAACGGCAATGGAATTTGTGACAGATGAGATCGTTCCAAACCAGTAGTTTGTGCCCATGTTTAAAACAGCCGCCACACCAAATGTGATCAGTAATACCGGGATCTGCAGATATGCTTTTGTGGAGAGCATCAACACCGCAACAATGATGACAACCGCCAGCACAAGAATAATATTCATATCCTGCGAAAGTGACTCTGCACTGCGCTCCTCCTCACCGACAGAGGACGAAACATAGACATCATAACCATCCAGTGTCTCTTTTACTTCCTCAAGCGCATCTTTGCTGATCTGTTCATCCTCCGTTCCGTCAAACGTCACACTAAACAGCGCATCCGCACCTGTAAAATGATCCTTGGAATCATCAAATTCAATCTGCTTCATGCCCTCAATATTTTCCAGATCGTCAACCAGATCTTCCGCCTGCGCATAGGTGATATTCGAGACCATGACTTTGGCACTGCCATAAGTTGTGAACTGCTCCTCCATCAGTGACAGCCCGATCCTCGTTTCACTGTCTGCCGGCAGATAGGATGTGATATCCTGATTGACCTGCACCTTATTAATAGAAAGAACACTGTAAATCATTGCCAAAACAAACAGAATTTCGATTGCTTTCCGCTTATTTACAATAAAGGAAGCGACGGTAAGCCAGAAATTCCCTTTTTCTTTTTCCTGTTTTTCTTCCATATTCATCCTCTTTCATGTTACATCTGAATCATTTTTCTTACACAGCAAAACAGCAGTTGTTTTACCGCTGATTCATTTCACTATACTTAACATTGTGTTGATTATTTTATACTGCATTATTATAATAAGGGCATCTGGTTTACTCAATAAACATATTTTTCAAAACTGTTTGTTAATTGACATATTATGTACACTGTGTTGATTATTTCAGAAAATTTTTAGGATTATAAATTTTTAATCATAACTCCAGAAAAAATACCAGACAATAACATCACATTTTATATGAAAGGATCTCACATTATATATGGAAACAAAAACGGACCGCCGTATCAAGCGTACCCGCTATCTGCTTGTACACGCACTCACCTCCCTTATGCTGAAAAAAAGTATCAAGGATATCACCGTAAAAGAATTGTGCGAGTCTGTTGACATCAACCGCGGCACTTTTTACCTGCACTACAAAGATATTTATGATATGTTGGAGCAGACCGAGCAGGGGCTTTTAGAACAGTTTGAGCAGGTCTTCAAAAATTATCACCCGGATCATACTCCGGATTTTCCTTATCCGCTGTTTGTCGAAATTTTTCAGATCATTGACCAAAACTCTAATCTGTGCTGTGCACTGCTGAGTCCCAATGGCGATATTTCTTTTTCTGTCAAGATCAAGAAATTGTTTGAACACCAATACATACACGAATGGATGGTTGCGCATCATTCGGCTGATTTTCTGCCAACTTATGAATATTTCAGCAGTTTTCTCGTTTCCGGCTGCTCCGGTCTGATCGAGTCATGGCTGGCTCATGGCAAAAAGGAGACGCCGGAGGAGATGGCAAGACTTATCAGCAAACTGATTTCTACCGGAATGACATCTGTCTATCCGATACCTTGCGGACAGTCTGATGATCTGTAGAATTGCAGACCTTCATTTTGTATATTTTTACTAAACTTTTGTATTTTTTATCAATTAGAGCAAATTTTTGTTTCCTTTTCACACAAAATCATATATACTTATTATAGAATATTGGCTCCGGGGCAACGCTTCGGAGTTTTTGCTTCGCAAAACAAGGAGGAAAAATCCTCTCCTCGTCCAATGGGACTCGGATTTTTTCTTCGAAAAAACAAGGAGGAATTATGGATTTTGTTGGTACTGTCTGGGCGCTGCTTCCGCCGGTGATCGCCATTGTGCTTGCGCTGATTACAAAGGAAGTTTATATGTCGTTATTTATCGGTGTCGTAACCGGAGCTCTTTTATATACAAATTTCAGTCCGGTTGGAACGATCGAGGCAATTTTTGAAGTTATGATGGAAAAGCTTGGGGATTCGTGGAACGTCGGCATTCTGATTTTCCTCGTATTTCTTGGCATTATTGTTGCATTGATGACAAGAGCCGGCGGTTCTGCCGCTTACGGAAAATGGGCAGGTAGTAAGATCAAGACCAGATCCGGCGCACTGCTTTCCACATTTGCGCTCGGTGTCGTGATCTTTGTCGATGATTATTTCAACTGTCTGACCGTTGGAAATGTCATGCGTCCTGTCACGGACAAGCAGAAGATTTCCCGTGCGAAACTGGCTTATATCATTGACGCAACTGCAGCTCCGATCTGCATTATCGCACCGATCTCAAGCTGGGCTGCCGCAGTCACCGGATACACAAACGGAGATGGTTTCTCTCTGTTTTTGCAGACAATCCCGTTTAACCTGTATGCATGGCTTACCATTCTGATGGTGATTTTTATGGGTGTGACCGGCCTTGATTATGGTCCGATGAAAAAGTTTGAGGAAAATGCTGCAAAAGGTGATCTTTTCTCCGGCAAAAATGATTATGAAAATGTAAAAGAAAATATTATTTCCGCAAAAGGAAAGGTGATCGACCTTGTTCTTCCGGTCATTTTCCTGATTGCGAGCTGCATTATCTGCATGATTTATACAGGTGGATTCTTCGAGGGCGAGAGCTTCATCAACGCTTTTGCAAACTGCGATGCATCCATGGGACTTGTGATGGGTTCCTTCATTACATTAGTCTTTGTGTTTTTGCTGTACCTGCCACGCCGCGTGATCACATTCAGTGAATTTGCCGAGTGTATTCCGCAGGGATTTAAGATGATGGTTTCTGCGATCCTGATCCTTGTTCTGGCCTGGACGTTAGGCGGTTTCTGCAGTACAAAATTAGAAGCCGGCGCCTTTGTGAGCAGCATGCTCTCCGGCAATATGACTGCAACCTCACTTTTCCCGGCTATATTATTTCTGGTTGGAAGCGGACTTGCTTTTGCAACCGGTACTTCCTGGGGAACGTTTGGCATTTTAATTCCGATCGTTACCGCTATGTTCCCGGAAACAGATCCGATGCTCGTTGTCTGTATTGCCGCTTCCCTTGCCGGTTCTGTCTGCGGAGATCACATGTCACCGATCTCCGACACAACGATCATGGCCTCCGCCGGTGCACAATGCCACCATGTAGACCATGTATCCACACAGCTTCCTTACGCTCTGACGGTCGGTGGCTGCTGCGTGGCCGCCTATCTGGTTGCCGGATTCACAAAGAACGTATTTCTCACAATGGCAGCCGGTGTGATCCTGCTTTTTGCCGTGCTATCATTCATCCGCTACAGACAGGGACATAAATAAATTTGCAAAAAAATATATCTTAATTTCAGAATCTATTTTATAATATGGATAGTATTTTACGTATCAGTGATTACTTAAAATAATGAACTCAGGAGAAATGGAATATGAGCAGAGGTGTATTAGGAAAAAATAACTGGGCATTAGTACTTCTGATCCTTGTCGGTGTCGTGTTAGGCGGTCTTATCGGAAAGTTATGTGCGGGCGTTCCTGCTTTAAGCTGGCTTAGTTACGGTCAGAGTTTTGGATTTGTCAATCCGATGGTGTTAGATCTTGGAATTTTAGTTCTCACATTTGGATTTACGGTTGATATCACAGTAGCCGGTATTCTGGGGATTGTGATTGCAATTATTATTTACAGGTTATTGTAAGCTCATGATAAAACGACAGATGTAATTCCAATACATCTGCCGTTTTATTTTTTACATAATTTTATATATCCTGTTTTCTATTCTGCAATAGCCACTTCCAGACCGGAACAACGCTTACGTGAACTCCTTCATAGTCAAGTTCTTCCTCTTCACTATTTGTAATCAGTAAGCAGGTTGCATCACCAATAAAGTTTTTTAATTTTACAAATGCTCCGATTTCCCGTTCCCTTGTATCTATCTGGTCTAAGACCTGCAGGCTTACCTGAATTGCAAGTTTTTCTTCTGGAACATAAAAATCAATTTCAACGTTTTTTTCAAAATAAAATACATTTTCCCGTCCATAACGTCGAATCAGTTCTATTGCGACCAGGTTTTCCAACTGCGCTGAACTGCAATCCATAAGCATAAGCCCTAACAAGCCGGTATCCATAAAATAATATTTTGGCGAAGTCTCTTTTTCCACCAGCTTTGCCGCATAATTTTGCAATGTGAACAACATATAAGAGTCCATCATATAACCGACATAATTAATCACTGTCTGCTTTCCGAGTACTGCTCCTGCACTCTTTAAGATGTTGCTCAGCCTGTTAAAGGACAATGGTTTTGTAACTGATTCCGCAATCTTCTTCAAAATCAATCTTACTGCAAAATCATTAGTTATTTTATTTCTGGTTATAATATCTCCCAGATAAATGGTCTGGTAAATGCTATTTAAATATTCCCGCTTGTTTCTGATATCGACCAATTCCGGAAAAGCACCGTATTTTACATACTGATCACACATTCCAACTACTTCTGCCCTGTCTTTTGTGCTGAGCACTTCCAGATAACTTTTATCCTTCCCCTGTGCAGCCAGATATTCCGGGAACGAATATGGATATATATCTACTATCATAAATCTACCGCCAAGTGTAGATGCAATTTCACTGCTTAGCATCTTGCTGTTGCTTCCAGTAATATGAATTCTATATTTCATGTCTGCTATCCGGCGGACAAACTTTTCCCAGCCTTCCACGTTTTGAATCTCATCCAAAAAAAGATATGGTTTATTGTCCGCGCCAGACATTTCGAGTCCGATTTCCAGGATCAGGTTCAGATCGTCTGCTGACAGTTCCAAAAGTCTTTCATCTTCAAAATTTACATAAACAATCTGTTTGAGAGGAATTCCATTTTCCTGCAAATGCTTAATCTGCTGATACATCATATAGGATTTTCCAGTTCTTCTAATTCCAACAAAGCAATAATTTACATTGTCTTCCAATGGATAGTCTCTCTTTATCATTGGATTATTTAAATAAGTTTCCTTTTGGTCAATCATAATCTGCTTTAAATAATCTCTGTTCATACGGCACTCCTTTCTGTCTGTAAGACAATTTTACCATTATTTCGTTCTGTGTATAAGACAATATTAATATATTTTTGTTCTGTACGCAAGACAATATTGATATATTTCTGTTCTGTGTACAAGACAATATCGATATATTATTGTTCTGAGTATAAGACAATATTGTCAAATTATTGTTCTGTACGCAAGACAAAATGGTTTCATGAAAATTCTCATGAAACCATTTCTATTCTTTCAATTATATATTTTGTCCTGATGATCCGGTTATTATCCAAAATAGAACATCTATCACACAATCTTCGGCAGATACTCTGCCAGATACTCCGCAAAAATCCTGTGGCTGTCAAGGCTTAAGTGCATCCAGTCATAAGGATACATCTCAATGCCCGGTATGGAACCGGCATCTATAAAATGACATCCTAACCGTTCTGCAACATCCTTAAATTCTTTGGCAAGTGCTCTGGAACGCTCCACGCATTTGTCACCCATCTCTCCTGCAACAGCCGTTTTTGCATAATCCGGGTGGATTGGCGGCGGAGCTACCAGAAGAATATTCGGTTTATTACGCCATGCGGCATGCGTGTCGATTGCTTTCTGTGTCAGGCGCTCCAGACCTTTTCCGATGATAAATCCATTTGCATTAAACCGGTCTTTTGTATCATTGGTGCCAAGCATGATGATGACCAGATCTAACGGCTCATGTGTCATCATACACGGATAAATTGCATTCAATCCGCTCAATCCTTCAAAAACAGGATCTTCAAAAGACGTGGTTCGTCCACTTAATCCTTCCTCGATCACATAGTAATCATCGCCTAACTTTCTCTGTAAAAGTTTTGTCCAGCGTTCCTCTACTGTGAAACGTCCTCCGGTTTTGGAATTATATCCATGAGTGTTGGAATCTCCAAAACATAATATATTTTTCTGATCCATTGTCTCATCCTCCCTGTGCTGTTATCTAAAAAATCTTTTTCCAAACAGATATATTGTACACGATCATCTTACTGCGCAAGTAACTTTTCCGCAAGACTGACCGCTCCCATCATGCCCGCCGTGTTTGCAAGCTTTGCAGGAACGATCTCCACGATTCTAAGTCCCGGTGCGATCTGCGCTTTCACCTTCCGGTTTACCTCCGAAAGCACATACTCCTGCGCCATGATGCCTCCTCCAAGAATGATTCTGGATGGATTGAAAATACAGCATAGCGTTACAAGACCTGTGCAGATATCGTCGATCCACGCATCAATCTGCTCTTTGATCTCCGGTCTGTCCTTTGCCGCAAATATTTTTTTGCCGTTATCCAGAGATCCATCGACTTTTTTTACACGTCTGACCAGTCCGGTCGTGGAAGCGCACCGCTCATAACAGCCCTCCAGACTGTCCGTTCCCGCCTTTTCTTCCGGATGGATCACCATTCCGCCAAAGCTTCCGGCAGAAAAAGAAGCCCCCGGGTAAACGTTTCCGTTCATCACAATGCTTCCGCCGACACCTGTTCCATAGGTCAGACATAAAAAATCATCGCATCCAGTGCCTGCTCCTGAACGGAGTTCGCCAAGAGCCGCCGCATTGACGTCATTCTCCACTGCGGCAGGCACACAAAATTCCTCTTCCATGATCTGCTTTACCGGCATGCCTGTGTATCCCGGAATATTGCTGTTCGCATAAAAAATGCTTCCATCTTCCGTATTCACTTCCCCGGCAGTGCTGATCCCGATCGCTTCAAAATCGTGATAGGAATGGATTAGTCCTTTGACACGCTCCATCAGTGCCGCTCCGCCTTCCGATGCACGCGTCTCTGTCTCACGCAGCTCCACGAATGTCTCTCCGTTCCAGAGACCGGACTTGATCATTGTTCCCCCGATATCCACAGCCACAATTCTCATAATTTCTCCTTTTTTATTTTTCGATCGCTGCCACGAATCTTGCCGTGATCTCCGCCGGTCTTGTGATCGCACCGCCGACTACCAGTGCAAAAGCTCCTGCCTCCAGTGCCTTCTTTGCCTGCTCCGGATAGTGGATATGTCCCTCTGCGATGATCTTTGCCGGGCATGTTTCTGAAAGTTCATGGATGAAATCAAAATCGATATCATCACAGCCCTGTGTCTCCGGTGTATATCCACGCATGGTCGTGCCGACAAAATCGGCTCCGGCATTGGCACATGCGATTCCTTCCTCGATGGTTGCACAGTCTGCCATCACAAGCTGCTCCGGATATTTTGCCTTGATTGCCTCGATAAACTGTGCTGCCGTGCTTCCATCCGGTCTTAATGCGCTTGTTCCCTGTACCGCAAGGATATCCACACCGCATGCCACCAGCTCATCCACTTCTTTCATGGTAACCGTGATGTACATCGGTGTTCCCTCATAGTCTTTTTTAATGATACCGATGACCGGAAGGTCTACTGCTTCCTTGATCTGTGTGATGTCACGTACTGTGTTTGCACGGATTCCGACTGCTCCGGACTGTGCTGCAGCCTTTGCCATCAAAGGCATGATGCCGCCCTCTTTTGTATACAAAGGCTCATGCTCCAATGCCTGGCAGGAAACAATCAATCCGCCTTTTATCTGATCAAATAATGCCTGTTTATCCATTTTATTTTCCTCCTGCAATTACATCTCAATTTTAACAACTGCTTTTCTCACATGTGTGTGTGATCCGTTTTTGCAGCTTGGTTTGTGAAATTCTTCCGGCAGGAATAAAGCAAAGCTTCCGTCCCCCAGCGTTCCGCCACATCTGCTTCTGCCTGCTGCAAGTCCGCAGTCCGAAGCTTCCTGAAATGTATCTGTAAATTCTGCCTTGTCTGTCCACTCCCAGTATTCACTTCCACTGATATCGATCTGCAGATCTGCATAACGTTTATGATATTCATACTCCGCACCTTCTGCCTCCCGAAGGTCTGCCTCCATGACATTGACAAAAACCCGTTCTCCGTCAATCACCGTTTTTCCGTCTGGAAGTGCAGTCAGATCACATTTTTTCAAAAAATCAATGACGGTATCCATATTTTTATGTAAACCACGATACTGCTCCAGATTCTGTAAACTGTCTGTAACCATTTTGTATCTCCTCCCGAAATCGTCCTGTAAATCTTATTCTTAATTTTAAATCCGTACATTGGCAGCTGCATCATTTTTTTCTGCAGATACAGAAATAAGCCGAAGCAGTGCGTACACCCCGGCATATTTCTGTATGTATTTCTCTTATTATAATTCTTTGATCGCTGCCTCGATCATCTTCTGAGCCTCAACAACAATAGCCTCATCTTCCGGTGCTAAAGGTGCAAGCGGCAATCTGACGCTTCCAAGTTCTAAGCCATACATTCTGTGTAAAATCTCTTTCATGACTGCATAAAGATTTCCTTTTGCCTCGCACATCTTGTAGATGATCGCATCTGCTTTGTACTGGATCTTCATTGCCTCTGCGATGTTATTTTCGCGGATGAGCTGATCCATTTTTACAAATAATTCCGGCATAACCGCATATGTTCCACCGATTCCTCCGTCTGCGCCGATCGCACGTCCGGATACGAACTGTTCGTCCGGTCCGTTGAATACAACAAATCCATTTTCGCCACGCTCTTTGACACCTTCTGCCTTAAACATCTGGATGTCCTGTGTCGGCATGGAAGAGTTCTTCACTGCGATCACATTCGGATTCTTCAGCATTTCTTTTAACAGGTTCATGGATAATGCCGTTCCTGCAAGCTGCGGAATATTGTAAATAACAAAATCAAGATCCGGCGCTGCTGCACTCATTGCATTCCAGTATTCTGCGATTGCATACTCCGGTAAATGGAAATAAATTGGTGGAATCGAAGCGATCGCATCTGCTCCAACGCTCTGTGCATGTGCCGCAAGTTCCACACTATCTGCGGTATTGTTGCATCCTACATGTACAATGACGGTCAGTTTTCCTTTTGCTTCTTCCATAACTGCTTCCAACACTTTTTTACGCTCGTCCACATGCTGGTAAATACATTCACCAGATGAACCGCCAACGTATACACCCTTTACCCCTTTTGAGATCAGGTGGCGTGTCAATGCTTTGACACCCTCTGTTGAAATTTCTCCTTTTTCGTCATAGCAGGCATAAAATGCCGGAATGACTCCCTGATATTTTGTAATATCTTTCATTTTATCTTCACTCCTCTGTTAGATTTTTGTCCTATTTTTTATACCGCCCTTCTTAAACAAGAAGGATAGTTTGTCAGCCTTTTACAGCTCCCATTGTAATTCCTTTTGTAAAGTATTTCTGGAATAACAGGAACACGATGATGATCGGCAGGGCTGCCAGTGCCGCACCAGCCATGATCAGACCGAAATCTGTGGCATTTTCAGCCTGTAACTTGGCAATACCAAGGGAGATCGTCAGGTTGCTTGTGCTTGATAACATGATCAACTGCATGAAGTAATCATTCCAGCTGTTGATGAATGTAAAAATCGCCAGTGCTCCGATACCCGGTTTGATCATCGGTACTACAATCTGTAAAAATGTCTTTGCCTCACTCGCTCCATCGATCTGCGCTGCCTCCAGCATTTCAGAAGGCACACCCTCCGAGAACTGTTTCATCAGGAACACACCAAACGGCCATCCTACGATTGGGAAGATAACCGCCCAGATCGTATTATATAAATTCAGGCTTGACATCTCACGAAGTAATGGGATCAAAATAACCTGTTTTGGTAATGCCATTGCGCATACGATCAGTGTAAAAAGTAACTGCCGTCCCACAAATCTCTTCTTTGCAAGCGCATATCCTGCCATGGATGCTGTGATACAGGTAAGGATCATGGACATGATCGCCATGAATACGGTATTGATCAGCCAGCGGACTGCAGCCGGTACCGTCGGTCCTGTCAGTGTCAGTTTCAAATCCCTGCTTCCTGTGATCAGGCTGCTGAATGGAATATTGAACTGGAACAGCGGTGCGGTCTGGCGGCTGAATAATTTCTGATAGTTCACCAGTGTCCACTCTTTTGGCCACCAGATTGGCGTTGTGGAGTTGATCGCTGCGTTTGTCTTAAAGGAACCTGTGATAATCCAATATAATGGGAAGGTAAATAATATTGCCAGTATCACAATTACAACAATGCTGATGATCTTGTATGCAGAAGGATGTTTTGTACTATTTTTGTTTTCCATATCTGTAACCCTCCTCCTAATCATTCGAATTTCCAAATTTAAACTGGATTGCGGACAGGATTGCGATCATAATTGCAAGGACAACGCCCATTGCATCACCGTATCCGTAACGGTACAGTTTAAATGCGGAATAATAAATGTAATACATGATCGTGTCTGTACTGTGGTTTGGTCCACCGGATGTCAGCAGCTGGATCAGTGCAAAACACTGGAAACTGTTGATCGTTGTAATAACAACAATATATAATGTGGTCGGCATAATCTGTGGCCACTTGATCTTCCAGAAAGCCTGAAGGCTTGTAGCTCCATCTACATTTGCCGCTTCCACCAAGGATGCATCCACATTACCAAGTGCAGATACATAAAGTACAATTGGCTGGCCAACGGAAGTTGTAAGCAAAATCAGTATGATACATGCAAGTGCATAACGCTCATCACCCAGCCAGTTGATGTTCTGGTCGATGATCCCTGTCTTTGTACCAAGGTAATTGAAAATTCCATAGTAATTGTTAAACATCCACTTCCATACAACGGTAACTGCTACGGAACCAGTTACAACCGGAAGATAAAATACAATTCTGAATAAGGAGGTTGCCCATCCTTTCAGATCTACGATCACGGAAGATACCCATAATGAAAAAACACATGTGATCGGAACGGAAACCACTACGATAATAAGAGTGTTCTTCAACGCCCCAAGGAAAACTTTATCCTGAAATAATTCTTTATAGTTTGCAAGTCCAACAAAAACATCCGCAGAGTTCATTGTTGAATCAAAAAAACTGGTCCACACACATAATACAATTGGAAAAATTACAAATCCCAGAAAGAAAATCAAACTAGGAAGTAAAAAAAGATATGCAGCGGTCGTTTCTTTTCTTACCAATACACGGCTGCGCTTTGATGGTTTTACTGCTGATTTCAAAGAAAACACCATCCTTTCCATAACTTTTTGGCTAAAAATCCCCTCCTCCGGTATTCCTGCGAGGAGGGGATTCCACTTATCATTTATTTAGTTGCTATACGAACTGCTTAGTTAGCTGCTGCTGCGTTTGCTGTTCCAACGAACTCATCAACTGCTGTCTGGACATCAGCGCCGCTTCCAACCTGCTGAAGCATATTCCACCAAGCTGTACGAGCTTCTGCCCAGCCTGGAGTTACCTGATAGTAGTCACCAAGGTACTGCATTAATGTACTGTAATCGCTCATTGTCTGAACATCACCGTAAAGACCTGTTAAATCTTTGCCTTCTACAGTATCACGTACCGGGAAGTATGTAGAAGAAAGAACTGCGTCTGGTGTTCCTTCTGCACTGTCTGCCATGTATTTAATAAAGAGTTTGGATGCTTCGATCTTGTTTGCATCTTTGTTATCAAATACACCAAATCCCCAGATACCGCCACAAAGTTTTGTGTCTGTTGCTTTCTCAGATGGGAATGCCATGAAAAGGATCTCATCGCCATCGTTTGTAAGTCCTGCATCGTTGTTGTCAGCGTTTAACTGCTGTGCAATGTTCCAGCAGAATGCTACATTTAAAACACCCTGACGGAATAAGTTGATCTCGTCACCACCTGCGATAGAAGCATCAAATCCGATTGCTTTGGAATCAACAAGTGCCTGGATTGCTTTTACGTTCTCAGCAGAATCTGCTGTATATTTTGTGTGATCTGCGTCTGTGAATGTTCCACCGTAAAGGTTGTTGATGAGGGCTCTTGTTCCCTGGTCACCACCCTGACCACTACAGTAAACAGCACCTACGGTCTGACCTGTGTGAGCATAAACAGCATCCATTGCTTTGAAGAAATCATCTGTTGTCCATGTATGGTTCTCAGCGTCTACATACTGCATAGCGTCAGCTTCCTCAAATACTGTTTTGTTGATTGCCATACAATGTGCTGTCATACAAAGCGGATATTCATAAGTAGCTCCCTCTTTGTTCACACATGCGGATAATACAGATTCATAAATTTCAGATTTATCTGTGTCGTCCAGGATATCGGATAAGTCAACCATTAATCCTTTTGCTCCCCAGTTTGCAACCAGACGTTCCGGTCCTTCCATGATAAGGTCTGGAGCCTGTCCACCTTCGATCGCTGTATTTACCTGATCATCACCGTTTGTGTAATCAAGATATTCCACTGTCACATTGATTCCCGGATACTCCTTGTTGAAATCCTGAATTAAGGAATCAACTGTCTCTGCATTGCCCCATTCACCGATTGGATATGTCCATAAGGTAATGTCTGCCGAAACATCAGAACCGCCTGCCTCTCCTGCTTCTGCGGCCTCTGTTGTCTGAGTTTTTTCAGGAGCTGTTGTTGTGTCACTGCTTCCTGTTGTCTCAACTGTTGTTCCACAGCCTGCTAATAAGCTTGCTGCCATTGCTCCCACCAGTAAGGTAGCCAAAACTTTCTTTTTCATATTCTTCTTCTCCTTTTCTTAAAAGATTCTATCTTTCGAAGTAATTATATTTTAGAAAAATATTTTCATTTTGTCTATATACGTTTTGTACTAATTTCATTTTGAAAATATAGTACATTTGCACATAAATCCGTACATATCAGTTTCTAAATAGTGCTAAGTGTATATTTTATACCTACAACTCCGCATATTCATCAATTTTCCTTTTGTTTTTGTATGAAAATATTTTTCATTTTTATGATTTTATCTTGCAGTGTATTTCATTTTGACATATACTTTTATATAGTAAATATTAATGTGTTTCTGTAAACGCCTGCTTACGCAGTAAAACATAGGGTAAACGGTAACACTTGCTTCATTTTACAGGGGATTAAATTATGATTAATAAGAATTTCTGGGATCTGCTTGCGGAAAAGCAGGATTCACTCACCAAATCAGGTACGATCATCGCAGATTACCTGACAAAGCATGCCGAGGAAGCGCAGTTTTTATCGATTTCCTCACTTGCCAAAGCTTGCAATATGGCAGAAGCCACAATTTACCGTTTCTGTAAACAACTCGGATTTGAAGGTTATAATGAAATGAAGATTTCACTTGCACAGGCAAATGTGACGCCGACACCGTTTTCTTCCTATTCTTTAGATCCATCCATGCCGACATCTTCATTATGTGACAACGTATGTGCTTCTTTTCAGGCTGCGATCAGTAACACTATGAGCGTTCTTGACTTTGACGCAATTGACGAGGCTGCCCTTCTCTTGCAGCGCGCAACCTCCGTTTACTGTCTCGGTCAGGGTGGCAGCCGGGTTCTGGCAAATGACATCTGGGTGCGCTTCGCCACGATCTCCAATAAATTCCGCAACTGTGGTGACAGCCACACGCAATTGATCGCCGCAAGCCTCATGGGTCCAGGTGATGTCATTTTATTCGTTTCCTACTCGGGCTCCACGCACGACATGATGGACACTTTATCCGTTGCCAAAAAGACCGGTGCGAAGATTATCCTCATCACGCACTATCCGGACGCACCAGGCACAGCCCTTGCAGATGTCGTCCTCCTGTGCGGCGCCCTGGAAACACCATTGGATGGCGGCAGTATCCCGGTCAAGGTCAGTGAGTTATTCGTTGCCGAATCGCTTATCATGCGTTATCTGCTCGACAACCGCGAGCTTGCAAAAATCGCCCGCGATAAAACCAGTGTTGCCATGGTGGCAAAGTTTTTGTAAAACGCAAATAAAAGAAAAATCGTGCAGACAAAATATGATTTCCTTTGTGGTTCTTTCGAACAGGAACATCATATTTCGTCTGTACGATTTTTCTTTTTTATTACATACAAAACTGGACTTGTAAAAAATCCTCTTATAGCATTTTATTCCATCTCAGATAAAGCATCCTCATCTGCAACAATAATTACATTCGGATGAAGTCTTAAAACAGAGCCAGGAACCTGCGGTGTGATCGGTCCGTTTACGACTGCATTTAATGCTTCCGCTTTATCTTTTCCGCTGACTACGAGCAAGATTGCTTTTGCGCGAAGGATGGTTCCAACGCCCATCGTGTAAGCCTGTTTTGGAACGTCATCTGCACTTGCGAAGAAACGTTTATTAGCTTCGATGGTACTCTCTGTCAGGTCAACAACATGAACATCCTGAGGGAAAGAATCACAAGGCTCGTTAAAACCGATATGTCCGTTACGTCCGAGTCCTAACAACTGAAGATCAATACCTCCAAGAGAATCGATCAGTTTCTCGTATCTCTCGCACTCGTTGTCGCTGTCAAGATTCGTTCCATCCGGAAGGAAATGGTAATCCGGTCTGATATTGACTCTTGAAAACAAATTTTTATTCATAAAATACCAATAACTCTGGTCGTTCTCTTTCGGAAGTCCTTTATACTCGTCCAGATTTACAGTTGTGATTTTAGAGAAATCAAGGTCTCCTTTTTTGTACCAGTCTACTAACTGATCATAAATACCGATTGGAGTAGAACCTGTTGCAAGTCCAAGTACGCTGTCATCCTTTAAGATCATCTGTGCAGAAATAATGTTGGCTGCCTTTCTGCTCATATCCTGGTAATCCTTTGTTCTGATAATTTTCATTTTGACATCTCTCCTATCTTTCATTATTTATCCTCGCTGCCTCTTAAGGTGCGCTGGACTTCTTTCTGGATTTTTTCAATATGCACACGGTCATGGTTTACATAAGCCGCATAAATAATGTCGATCATCATGAGAAGCGGAAACTGTGGCGAGATCAGATTGCCGTGGTTTAAATGTTGTAAGGAAGGCACCAGCATCACTTCCCTACAAAAGTCTTCGTATGACTTTCTGTTTTTTTCCGTGATCAGTATGGTGTCTGCTCCCTGCCGGCATCCACGTGCAAGCATGTATAAGACTTCTGATTTTGTGCCGCTTAGGCTCAACCCGATAACGAGGTTCTGAGGATTCAGAAACACAGACTGCATTTTTATGTTTTCGTTATCCCGGAGTGCAACCATGTCGATCCCGATCCAGCGGAATCTCGTTGCCATCTCCTCTGCTGCAAGCCCGGAACTTCCTCTTCCGCAGACATAAACACGTTTTGCCGTCCTGAGTTTTTCCACGATCCGTTTGATCTGTGCCTCGTCCAACAGATTGTATACTTTATTCAACAGGCTCTGATACGTGTCTAAGACCAGCCGCGACTCTTCCTGTTCCACTGTGGTTTTCTCCACATAAGAATTACGGTATTCATACACAAATTCCCGGTAACCCTGATATCCGCTTTTCTTGGCAAATCTTGACAGCGACGCAGGAGAAACTGCAAGTTCTGTGGAAATAAATTCTGCGGACAGATCCCCGATTGCATCATTTTTCAAAAAATAGTCTGCAATATGTCTTTCTGTTTCTGTGTATCTCTCATAGTTTGCCTCGATCGTCGGTATGATCGTTTTTGCATATTTTTCCATGCCCATAACATAACCTCATTGAAAGTGATTTTCAATCATTATACTCTTTTTTGAAAGTTCTTTCATTAAAATCTGCAAACTTTTCAAATACTACACAAAAATCATATTTGTTTTTTATTCATATTTCCTAATATAGAAGAAAGTTTTTTCACAAACTGGGTATTATATTCAGAATGTCAATTTTTATTCGGTCGCAGCCGAGTCAGTCGCAACCGAGTAAAAATTATCTCACATAATATACATAGTTCTCTTTTCTTGCGGTCGCCTCTTTTGCCGGCTCTGCTGCATATCCGAGTGCGCAGTGGCCGATCCCTTCGTATTCGCCCTGAATACCAAGATCAGCAAGAATTTTTTTGCCGAAATCAGATTCGAACTCCTCTTTCGCCCTGTGGATCCAGATGCTTGCCACGCCGAGGCTTTCTGCGGCATTCATCAGATTGCCCATCACAAGAGAACCATCGTACACATGTGTTGGAACTGCCTTATTGGCAAGTACCACAAGAATGACCGGTGCTCCATAGAACGGATCCATTCTTTCCGGTGCTCCCATGATTTTACGGTTTTCTTCCGAAAGCTGGTCACGCAATTCCTTATTCGTCACTGCAAGGATGATCGGGGACTGTTTTCCCATTCCGGTTGGCGCATAGGTTCCGGCTCTTACAATCTGCTCAAGTGTTTCCTCTGGAATCATATCCGGTTTGAAATTGCGGCAGCTTCTTCTTGTCTCTAAAACTTTTAATGTATCGTTCATGATTGGAACCTCCTGATTTTTTATCTGGGATTATTATAGAACGCTTTTGCAAGAAATTCTACCGTTTTTTCATTTCCTATCACTTATTACAGTCCGCTCAGATCAATCTCATAAATCAGTTTTTCCGGCTCTTTTTCCTGCATGAAGAAAAGGATCATATACCACGGCAGATACAAAACATCTGCCTCTTTTTCAATATTTGATTTTGAGAAAACAATACTTTGCTCGAACTCCCACTGTTCCACCTTCATTGCATGATCCATTGCCAGATGTTTTTTGAAATCATTTCCAGATTTTATCTCCACAAGCTCCGTATGCAGCCCTTTCTGTAAAACAAAATCCAGTTCTCCAATTTTCTTGGAATCATAATAATGAAGCTCAAATCCATTTGACTTCAGGTTTTGTGCAAAAGCATTTTCCAGAATACTTCCCATATTGATTTCGACATTTCCCATCAAAAGATCAAACTGAATATTTTCCATGCAGGAAGCACAAAGCAGTCCCACGTCATTCATATATAATTTGAACAGATTCCGTTTCTCACTTAGCTGTAACGGAGCCTGTGGTTCTGTCACGTTATAGCACGGCAATGCTACTCCTGCATCCGCAAGCCAGTTAAAACTGTCCTCATATCGGATATGTCTGGCAGATGCATTAATACTATTTAACTTAAATCTGCGATTTTTCTCATTGAGCTGTGCCGGAATACTGTCAAAGATTGCTTTGATTTTCGCTTTGTCGCTGCCTTCAGCATATTTTGCAATATCTAACCGGTATAACTCCAGAATGCTTCTCTGATTTTGCACAACTTTTGCAATATCGTGCGTGTCAATATAAATCTGAACTGTTTCCGGCATGCCCCCGACCACAAGATAACTGTAAAATAATTTGCAAAGCGTTTCATGCACGGAGTCAGAAACCCTTTCTCTTCTGTCATAACAGTTTTTCAAATACTGCAGCGTCTTATCCTGCACCCCATTTGCCCACAGATATTCCTCAAAATCAAGCGGATACATTGGTAAAATCTGCTCGAAGCCAACCGGATATGATCTCACTTCCTTATACCTCACTCCAAGCAGAGAACCCGATTCTATATAGTCAAACCTGCCATCCTCCACAAGAAATTTGATTGCTGAACGTACCGCCGGACACTCCTGCACCTCATCAAACAGAATCAGTGTCTTTCCCGGTTCCAGTGGTGTCTGAAGATATGCGGTCAGATTCGTAATAATTGCCTCTGCCGTCAGTTTATCGTTGAAAATATCTGCTGCTTTTTCATCTGTCACAAAATTTATTTCTGCAAAATGTTCATACTCATTTTTTCCAAATTCCCTGATCAGAGTTGTCTTGCCAATCTGTCTCGCGCCTATAATGCACAGCGCTTTCCCTTCTGTATTTTCTTTCCATTTTAAAAGTTCCTGATATACTTTTCTTTTTAGCATGTCACGCCCTCCAAATGTTAGGATTCCCTTTTCTTACATTCATATTAACATTTTTCCAAAGTATTTCAAGACTTCCTGTAACATTTTTCTTTCGTTTTTGTCGCATATTTGTAACATTTTTCCGTAATTTTATATGTGTTTTTGTAACATTATTCGTGACATTTTTCTAGCTTTTGTTTTTACCGGATTCTCTTCCGGTCGTATACCACGATCGTAAACATAATAAATAACGGTATCTTCACCAACGCCAGCATAAGCATCACATCCGTATTCCAGAAGGACGCGCTTCCAAGATGCAGGAAGTCAAAATTGGTCATTGCATACAGCAGGGAATTGCCAAGTCCAATTCCTGCGCCCGGAAGCAGTGTCTGCAGCCAGTCGCCGAGTTGTCCAGGCATCACGGTATACACGAGAAACGGCAGCAGAACAAAAAGTAACGCCAGTGTCAGAGCCGATACATTGCTTTTTGCAAGGGAAGACAGCAGTAAGGTAAAACAGATTGCTGACAAGAATAATAAAAATCCTCCCAGCAGATTTGCCCACTGTAACTGACCAACATTGTAAGGAAGCAGTGTCGTCACAGAAAAGCTCAGCTGGATAGAGGTTTTCGTTCCCTCCCATCCAAAGAGACTATTTGTCACGACAATCCATGTGATGCCGCACAACAGATAGAGCATCCCCACGATAAGACACGCCGAAGCAACTTTTATGATTGCAAGCTTCCTCTTTCCGTTTTTCGTACAGCGGATAATATCATCCGCTCCTGTCTGATACTCGGTTGAAAAAATCGGTGCCACGATCACCGCACACAGGATTGTGATCAGGAAAATGAAAAACGTCTCATATTCCATGGAGTCGCTCGGAGCGCCATAGTAATACTCGTATGGCCGCTGTACTTTTGCAAATTTGGAGAGTGCAACCTCTTTTGCAGCCGGATGACCGGTTTGCTCCATATCGATAACCGATGCCAGTCTGCTCTCTAATAAGTCATAGTATTCCCCAACTTTATCAATCGAAATGTCCGCGATCACCGGTGACATTCCATTGTTCCGGTCTGCCAGCGCCTCCTTGATTCCCCGGATATATGGCTGATAAGCGCTCAATTTTTCATAGTATACTTCACTTGGAATATTGTCCCCATAGACAGAATCATATGTTTTATATACTTCCTGATATCTGCGCACCGCATCTCTCAGTATTTCCGGTTTCACAACTCCCTGCACCATATTACTTTTGTAATAGTTGATTGCATCCTTTCCAGTGATTTCCACGTAATTTCCAGATTCGTCCGTCTTTTGCACAGTCACAAATGTGATTGGGATGTATGCCATAAACACAGCCAGCAATACGGAAGCCACAATCAGAATCCATGTCCGTTTTGTTTTTAAAACTCTTTTTATCTCAAGTGCCAGTAATCTCATAAGCGCACCTCTCCTTCCTGTGGAAACAGCCAGAGGTATAAGTCCTCAAGCCGTGGCACTGCCGAAACCGAATCCGGCGTCTCTGCCTGGTCAGACAGATAACGGATCGATGTGGTTCCATCTGCCTCATTTCTTAAATTGATCAGTTTTAATGCACGCTCCCATTTCACCAGATCAGAAGATGGAATTTTGCACTCCCAGATTTTTCCATCTACCAGTCGCACTAACTGCTCGGTCGTATCGTTTTCGATGATTTTTCCATCTTTCATGATCGCGTTCTGGTTTGCGATATATTCCACGTCCGACACGATATGCGTGGAGATGACAACAATCCTGTCTTTCGCGAACTCCGAAAGCAGATTACGAAAACGCACACGCTCTCCCGGGTCCAGTCCGCTGGTCGGCTCATCTAAGATCAATACTTCCGGATCGTTCAAAAGTGCCTGTGCGATCCCAACTCTCCGTTTCATGCCGCCGGACAGCTTCACGATCTTCTTTTTACGCACTTCCGATAGACTTACCTGTTCTAACAACTCATCGATCTTTCTTTTTGCCTCCCTTTTTGGCATGCCTTTTAACGCCGCCATATATTCCAGATAATCCTGCACGTTGAATTCCGGGTAAAAGCCAAACTCCTGTGGCAGATAGCCGAAAATCCGACGGTACTCTCCCTGCAACGTCTCGATTGGCACTCCGTCATACAGGATTTTTCCTTCGGTCGGCTCCATGATCCCTGCGATCATGCGCATGAGTGTCGTTTTTCCTGCGCCGTTCGCCCCAAGTAATCCCCAGACTCCGGGGGTGAATGTGATGGAGACATTATCTACTGCGGTTTTATCTTTGTATTTTTTTGTAATGTTTTCTACTTCTAATTTCATGAGGTTCATTCCTCCTTTCGATTCGCGTAAAGTTCATTCATATTTTTTAAAAAGCGTCATACTCTGATACACTCCGTACAGCACAAGTCCCAGAATGGACACAACGGTTGCCGGTGTCATCCGCATCCATAACATCTGTTCTGTTGAACGAAAACTTATTACTATGATTGCGATTAATACAATTCCAAATCCCAGAAAACTCTGACACAGCTTTTCTGATTTTATTTTTTTCAACAACAACAGGTAACCATTGTTGGCAAGTAAAAACGGAATCAGAATACAACCTGCCAACTCTGCAAATGTAATGGATGTTGTGTTCCATAAAACCAACAAAACGGATGCGACAAGCAGCACCTCGCCGCCGAAAAACAGCAAAAATTTGGAAAACAAAACTGTTTTTATGGAAAAGACCGATACACTCTCCATCTCAAACATCTGATATCGTATCGACCGGTACAAAAACGGCAATAGCATCATCGGCACTGCGATGGCAAAACAGACAACACAAAACACTAATTTTCTGGTTGTCATAAAATACGGATCTGACAAAAGATTTCTCAGTATCAAGCTTGTTATAATTGCAATTAACAGCTCAAATGTCCACATTTTGATTCCGCAAAATTTTAGTTGACATAATAGCAAATCACGGAATTTATTTTTGTTTCGATAGGATTTCTGAAACTGGGCTTTTGCAAGTTGTATCACAGGTTCTTCGACCGCCTGCATATGCTCAACATTGTTCAATTTGCATACATCATATGTTTCAAATGCCCTGCTTAATTTTTCTTTCATTTTCCGGCTCATCTTAAATTTCCTCCTTTCATTTCCTTCTCGATCACCTTTAAACTTACCTTCAATCTGGACTGCACTGTACGCATTGGCAGACCAACAATTTCTGCGATCTCACGCAATTTCAGATTCTGTCCGAAACGCAACAGCACGATTTCCTGATCTTTTAGCTCCAGATTTTTTACCAGACTACAGATTACAAGCTCTTCCTCCACGTTTTTAAAATCTTTTTCCACATAGGACGGTTCTTCCTGTAAGTCTTCCAACGCGGTATGCTGGTTCCATTTATTTTTCTGCATATCAATACAGGTGTTTGCTGCAATTTTATATAAAAAGGCTCTGAATTTACCGGAAAATCCGAAATTTCCAAGATATTTCACAGCCTTCAAAAAAGTTTCCTGTGCCGCATCTTCCGCCTGTGTGCGATCCGGCGCATGCCAGATGCAGTACCGCAGGATCTCCTGGTAATACATGGAGATCAGTTCGTCCAATGCAGACGCATCCCCATTTTGCAAATTTTTTATCAGTATCTCTTCGCGCATTAAGATATTCTCCTTTACAGTCCACCTGTTCTGTGAAACTGTAATTATTTTTCTTGTAGGACGTCTCCTGATTATTATAACGATTGAAGGGTTGGATTTGGATGAAGGATTTTGGAATTATTTCACAAAAAAACTACTCCGTGAAATCTGAAATGACCTCACGAAGTAGTTCTGCCTATGTTTGTATTCTATTTTCTTACATAGCCTGTTTATAGTACCTTTTTGCCTCTTCACCAGAAATGTGCATGATCTCCTTTATTTTTTCAATAATATCATTTTCTGACATATTTAACTTCATACATGTTTCTATAATACCAGATATTTTTCCCTGCTCAATTCCTTGTTCCCAAATCCCTTCACCCAAATTACACATATTTGTCAACCTCTCTTTCCTGTCTCCCTCTAACTTTATTCCAAATTCTTTGACTAAAATTTTTTCTTTCTCCGAAAATGACAGTTCCTGTGCAAAGATTGCTCCAAGAAAACGATGCAGTTCATGCCCTCTGTCTTCATCCATTTTCCTGCTTAGCCGAATCGTCACAATATGAATCATATCATATTTGTCTTTCCACCTTGACTGTCCAAACACATTTTCATTTTTTAACGCAATCTTATTCAGGCTATTTTCTCTTGTGTTCATACAAATCCAAATAGAATAGACCTTTTTCATATCATTATAATGCTGGTTCTTAAATTCTCTGCCAAGCTGAGAAGACACTTCCCTTGCTGCATAAAAAATTCCCCTCATCTCCACATCATAAAGCGCAGGTTCTTCTTTTTGTAACTCCATATTTACAATAATCTTTGCCAGTTCATTTTGGGTTCTGACATAAAACAAAACGTCAAAATAAGTAACACCTTCATTATGCACCATTCTTTTCTGTATTCATGCCGGAAATCGCCATCGTTTCATCTTCCAGCCTTTCATTGGTAAACCCTTCCTCTACCGGTGTCCTTCCAACTGATGGTTCTCCCTCAATCAACTTTGCAACTTCTTCCGGTTGCATCCCCTTAAAGTCGTCCACGGTCCTGATAAGAATGTTTGCCAAAAACGGTTTTTGTGAATTCAACCACTTGGCATTCTCATCGTACTGTTCCTGCATACTGAGCTGCTGCATAATTGCTTTCATATCTGCCATGATAGTCCTCCTGTTTTATGACAGGACTTTCTTGAGTTCTTAGAAAAATCCTGCTTTTGTAAATTGTCTGGAATAAAAGCATAGATTTTCTGATGAACTGCTTATCATGAATTTAAGAATAAGATACAAAATCTTATCAAGATCAGTATTTCTATATCTGAAAACGCTCTACACCCTTAGAAATACTGGAAAATATTATGCTTTGAGTGGATTATAGCAAAGGAATTTATGGATGTAAAGAAGATTTTTCCTTCCCACAAGCCAAAATCAACCGGAACACCTGCTCCGCCGCATTCCGCATATTTTTCTGCGCAGTTTCCGTGTTCATGGCTTCATCCAGTGAACACACTCCCGGCAGGATGGAGAAAAATGCATCGATTCCCTTTTCGTTACATTTTATGGCTTCTTCTGTCACACTTCCGGCAAAAGCGATCACTTCACAGCCGTATTGCTTTGCTGCCTTTGCCACACCGACCGGAACTTTTCCCATTGCCGTCTGAAAATCAAGACAGCCTTCCCCTGTCACCACGACATCTGCATCCTTCAATTCATTTGTCAGCCCGACTGCCTCAAGCACAATGTCGATTCCCGGTTTCAGTTCCACGTTTGGAAGTCCCCACAGAAACGCAAACCCAAGCCCTCCGGCTGCGCCTGTGCCCGGAATTTCACTCAGCTTTTTGCCGGTAAATTTTTCCAGACATGCCGCATAGGACTGCATCGCCCTGTCCATGCTCTCTTTTTCTTCTTCCTTCACACCTTTTTGCGCTCCGAAAACGTAAACACACCCCTGCGCTCCGCAAAGCGGATTTGTCACATCACATGCGATCTGAAAATGGCAGTCTTTTAACACTTCCGGCACACGATTATTTTCTATCTGCACCACTTTTTCCAGCGAGGCAAAAACCGGTGGCAATCTGTCCCCGTTTTCATCCATAAAATCATAGCCCAGTGCCGATAACATTCCGATACCGCCCTCTGTCGTCGCACTGCCGCCAATTCCAATGATAAACTTGCGGCATCCTTTTTGAACTGCATCCAGAATCATTTCTCCGACTCCTGTGGATGCTGCTTTCCATGGATTTAACGGTTCTTTTACCAGTGTAATACCGGAAGCCTCCGCCATCTCCATCACAGCTGTTTGATCCGGCAGAATGCCATATCTTGCTTTTACGTGGCTTCCCATTGGGTCTGTCACGGTCACATACTCATAGGTTCCGTTCATCCCTTCTACCAAAGCTTCCACCGTACCCTCGCCTCCGTCCGCAAGCGGTTTTACGACAACATCCATATTATCTGCTGCAGGTTTCCTGTCCCTCACGGCTGCTGCCCCACCGTCACAATGCGCACGCGCCGCCGCAAGAATCCCCTCTTTACAGGCGTTTCCCGCCTGCATACTTGTCATACTCCCTTTAAAAGAATCAATTGCCACTACCACTTTCATATAAAATGCCTCCACCTATGATTCCAATATTGTACCATAGCCGGAGGCATCAAAACAACAATCCCTGTTTTTAGTTTACATAACACCGTTCAATTGTAAGGTCTGTAACCAGATGATCACATCTTTTAAAGAGATCAGCTGTGCTGTTACCATCTTTTTGAATTCTTCTCCCGGCTCCCGCATATCCGGAATGCAGATCACATCAATTCCCGCAGAATGTGCCGCCTGAATCCCTGCTTCGCTGTCCTCTAACACCAGACAGTTTTTCCGTGGCTCATTTGCATCCTCACATGCTTTCAGGAAAATATCAGGAAACGGCTTGCCACGTTTCACATTTACACCATACACCAGATGGTCAAAGTAGTCACGGATCCCATTCTGCTGCAGAATTCCCTCTGCGCGGTCTTCGGTACTCGACGTTGCCAGCAATATTTTGTAGTGATTTTCCTTTAAATACGCCAGCAGTTCACGTGCGCCCGGTTTCAGCGCAACACCTTCTTTTAAATATTCTTTTTCCCTCTCATCCACGAAAGCCATTCCAGCATCGAACGTGATTGGAAGCTGATACTTTTCCAGCAGCAGCTTCATATTTGTAATGCCGGTTTTTCCGCTATAATCCGTTGCATATTCTTCCAGCGTCATGGAACGTCCATATTTTCCGGTCAGTTCCTCATACAATCGGAAGGAAATGATCTCGCTGTCGATCAACAGACCATCCAGATCAAAAATCACTGTATTTTTCATGCTGTTCTCCTTATTATTACTATTTGAACATAAAACCTTTTATCTCTATTCTGAATTTTATCACAGCAAAAACCATTGTATCTTTAGAAAATGCGACTTATAATATAACAAAAGCGACAAGGCGGTGTGTTTATGTTAAATAATTCCATTTCTTTATCTATTGATGCATCCGGCAAAGAACTAATTGAAAAAAATGCGAGACTTTTTGACCTCTCCCTGAATAATATGGATCTGCATGAATATATGGGCGGATATGTTCCTCCTCACTGGCACGGTGAGCTGGAACTGTTTGTGCTGCTCGAAGGGCTTGTCACGGTTCGCATCGGCGACCAGTCCTATGAACTGAAAGCCGGGGAGGGATGCTTTATCAACACAGAGATCATTCATGCAGTTGTTCCGAAAACCGCCGCTCCCTGCCTGTTCCGCTCCTTTGTGTTCAGCACTGACATGATCTGTGGAACCCCGGAAAGTGTATTTCACATCAAATACATGCGCCCGCTGTTGGAAAATGGTCCTTCCTTCTTTGTGTTTCATAATACTTCTGAGGACGCTCCGTATTTTCAGGAATTTGACTGTGCCTACCATGCCTGTATCAGTGAAAACTACGGATATGAATTTCAGGTACGGAATGCGCTGTCCAATATCCTGCTTTTTGTTTTGTCCAAAATGTCCGTGGATTCCAGCCCTTCCATTTCTCCGATACAAGACGAACGCCTGAAAAAAATGCTGACCTGGCTGCACCGAAATTTAGATAAAACCATTTCTGTCTCAGAGATTGCGGACACTGCAAATATCTGTCCCAGAGAATGTCAACGCATTTTTCAGCAGTATCTGCATTACAGTCCGATCGAATATTTGCAGCGGATCCGTATTTTCCATGCCGCAAAGCTGCTGACCGATTCAGACGCACCCATCACAGAGATCGCATTAAACTGCGGTTTTTCCAACCCAAGCTATTTTTCAAAGCAGTTTAAAACAATTATGGGAAGCAGACCACGCGAGTATCGTGCTGCTTCCCATAAGGAGATTTCTACTTATTAATTATTTCTGAAAATATTCTTTTGCAAATTCCATATCCTGTACCAGTTCCATGGTTCCAAGATATTTTCCGCTTTTATCACGGACTGCCATATAAGTGACTAACATGGTTCTACCGTTTTTATCCATCCAGACAGGTACTTTATCAAGCGTTCCCGCTCTGAATTCTTCAATAATACGGCGTACCTGCTGTTCAATCTTCGGCGGGTGGCAGGAGAACACCTCTCTGTCGATCGCCATTCCCGGTCTTTTGAACACTTTTGGACCTTCGTTAAAAAAGCGGTTGATATTGTCTGTGTCCACAAACGAAATCTCCAGTGGGATGGTATTCAGCATTGCTGTCAACTGCTCCACGGTCATGTGACCGCCTGCCATGACAATCTCATCCTGACTGATGGACGGCGTCTTTACGTCCTGTGCCTTCTCTGCGTCCTCCCAGACTCCGTTTTCTACACCAAAACACTCTGCGTAGTCTTTTGAGTCCCGGTAGATTCCAAACCATTCCTCATCCGTAAAGTTAAATGCGCAATTAGGAAAAAGAATATTGGCTTCCTTATAGATCATCTCGTCCGCTCTTGTGAGTGCCGCCTCGAAACGTTTTTTCCACTCATCATCCTGTGAATCCGCTTTTTTCGCCAGCGCAGCAAATTCATCCCGTATCTCATCATCCACCGTCCACATAACATCCGACGGACCGCTGATCTCATACTTTACCTTTAAATGCGGATAAAGAAGATCTCCCTTTTTGGCATAATGGATCGCAAGCTGACGGACTTCTTCTATAAGCTTGTACTCTACATGCCCATTCTTTAGGGCTTCCCTGCATTTTTCAATCGTTTTGGCAAGTGCTTCGTTCTCCAACGTAAATGTGTGAAGCGGATGCCCCGGAATCTTCACAAGCTCCGCCGTCTTTGCAAATCTCTGTTCCCGGATAGAATCTACCGTTGCTTTTTGGGCATTTGCGATCTGCTCTTCTCTTGTTTTTCCATGAAACAACGCAGAATGAACATCACACAATCTCTGCACTTCACTGATCGGTGTTCCCTCTTTGATAAGTTCCTGCTCTGCATTCATGATCTCTGCCGCGTCTACCGACTGAAATTTTTTCACAAAATCAACGCGGACACTCTCCAATTCCTCGCCTGCTCCGAGGCGTTTCAGGTAATCTTTAATGGTTTGCTTCTGCTCTTCTCTATTCATACTTCCTACGCTCCTTTTGGCAATGATACTGTGCGATTTATTTTCATATATAGTTTCCTTTTTTTGTATCTTTACTATACGCAATTGGGAGCAGAATTTCCGTTGTTTTTACAACATTATAGAATTTCTCTGATTTTTTCCTCTACCACATCCATATCCGCTGTCGGCTCAAACCGTTCTACCACGTTGCCATTCCGGTCAATTAAAAATTTTGTAAAGTTCCATTTGATATCTGCGCCGTTCACGTCAATTTTTGCATAGTGCTTGAATGTGATTCCAAACTTTGCATCACAGAATGACACGATCTCCTCGTTGGTGCCCGGTGCCTGATTTCCAAACTGATTGCAAGGGAAATCTAAAATCTCAAAACCCTGTTCCTGATATTTCTCATAGAGATTCTGCAAGTCATCATACTGCGGGGTAAATCCGCAGCGTGTTGCAGTATTTACGATCAGCACGACTTTTCCCTGATATTCCTCCATTTTATGCATGTTACACATTACATCTTCCGCTTCAAAATCATAAAATTTACTCATTGTTTTTCTCTTCTTTTATATTGCTTGCAATTTAATTGTGTTCAATCTTTATGTATAATAAAATACAACCTATTGGTATCTTTGTCAATAGGTTGTACACAATTAATTTTATTTCATAAATTTTCCAAAGAATCCTTTTTTCTCTGGCTGTTTCTCATCCTCTGAATCCTCTTCTTTTCCTTCCTGCTCTTTCCACTTAAAGTACTCAGAATCCAGATTCACGCTGATCTCAGGGGCAGCTTTCTCTGTTTTTTCTTCCGGCTGTTCTTCCTCCGGTTCTTCAAACGAGATTCCCTGCTGTTCAAAATAATCGCGGTTGATCTTGATCTCTGGCTTCACTGCTGCATAAGGAGAAGATTCCGTATCCTCTTCTTTCCATTTCTTCTCCTTCGCGATCTTCTTATTCCGCTCCTCAATAATACCCATGTATTTGTCCGTATCCTTAAGATCCTGCAGCAGACTCTTTAATTCCAGCTTGTCACCGGAAACCAGTTTTCTTTCATTCGCAAGCTTTTCGCCCATGCTGTCATAGACTGCTTTTACAGATTCATTCGCCTCATCCATAATATCAAGGATCCGACGGAGCGCTTCATCCGTATACATAACCGATGCAGCATAAACATCCTCTGCTTTTGCTCTGGCGTCATTGATGATTTCTTCCCCGATCTTCCGGTTTTCCCGCTGCGCCTGCTCCCTGCCCTGCTGTGTCAGTTCATACTCATCCATAACTTCTGACATGCAGACTGCAAACTGTTTTAAAATATCCAGCATCTCTTTCTTATTTACGACCAGATAGTTAGAATCCCTCTCATATGGATTGCTTTTTGATAAAAGGACATGTAATTCCCTGAGAACCTTTTCCATGTTGTCCTGTGCGCTCATTTTGAATCTCCCTGCCAATCCCAACTTATGTAAACTTTCTTTTCGACGTATGTCTGAATGATCCACTGATACCAGAAAAAATTTTTTACTTTTTCATCTTGCGGGATTTTACTTTTTTCACAATTTTCTTAATTAATAATATAATGAAAATGACAAGTAAAATCAACACTGCAATCACACCAACAATGATTCCGGTAAATTTATTTGGATTTTTTACAAGGTCAACGATATTCCGGCTGTCGTCCACCACTTTTCTGTCATGATCTGTGCTGTAATATTCCGGCACATTGGCGATCCCATCGCCGTCTGTATCCTCGAATGACTCCATGTATCTTGCGATCGCATCCCACGCTTTTAACTCTTTTCCGTTCTCTGTGATGATGACATCCTCAAAGTCTTCGATTGGGGTTCCATCTGCATATTTTGGAACCAGTGACAACAGACCGTAGGACATATCTGTAACCGCACTTAACATCTGTCCGCTGTAAAGGTCTGCGACCACGCGATAAAGCTTGTCGTCCTCAAGTTCGATCCTGCCGCCATTTCCATCATCTAAATATACATCTGTGACTTTGTTTAAGATCATGCGGTTTGGATTGTATGTAAAATTAAGTCCGCTGCTATAAAGTCTTGCTGTTGTCATAAAATCAGAAACGGATGCATCGATCTCTGCTGCTGTCTTTAACTCTTTTCCCGTCAGATACACACTGATGAGCGGATATCCAGGCACTCCGTCTGCCCCGATTCCGAGGGAAAACGAATTAAATACCTGCTCCACGGTAATATCGCCTTTTGCATAGGTGTCACGGACAGTGCCACTTGGAACAACTGCCACATCCACCGGGACACCGTCAAAATCTGCTGCATTTTCCACCGCATACACATAGGCATCTGACATGATATCACCAAGATTGTGTTCTTCATGGATATTTTCCAGATCCTTCTGTGTGGAGAAATCCACGTCATTTTCCGCTAACACCTGATCTTTGGTATAGCCAAACTGTGCCAGATAGTCGGTGTCCACAGTATCCATAAACTGATCAATGGCGTTCTGTGTCTCTGCATCCTGATCAATGTCTGTTGTGACCGGCACAATTTCGTAAGAAGTCATCTCCCAGCGTCCATCTGCTTTCTGTGTCATGGAAAGTTCGCCGAGATTCTTACCATATTCACCGCAGGATACCACATAGGTATCTCCATGGACAATTGGCTCTTCCAGTGTTGTATGTGTGTGGCCGCTTAAGATCAGATCGAGATCCGGCACTGCTTTTGCCAGATTTTCATCCTCTGATTTACTCTCGTCCTCCCAGGTTCCGCTGTGGGAAACGCAGACGATCATATCAACATCCTCGTTCTCCCTGATCTCTTCGACCGTTTCTTTTACCGCCTCGATTGGATCTTTGAATAAAAGTTCACAGGTCGGCGCACAGGCAAGTGCATCTTTACCAAAAACGCCTACGACAGCTATGTCTGTATCCCCTTTTTCCAATACAACATAGTCACTGACCCCGTACTCATCAAATGCGTCTCTGATCAGCTGTTGTCCCTCACTTAAGCCTGCTGCCTCCATGGATTCCCAATCCACATTGCAGACAACCATTGCCGGAAGATCATCCCCGGACTCCGCCGCACTGTTCAACATATTTGCAAGTCCCTTGGAGCGGTAATCAAATTCGTGGTTTCCGAGTGTGGTCACATCGCATCCCATATAGCCTAACATGCGGATTTCTGCCGCCTGCGTCTCAAAAACAGTCTGGATCAGTGTTCCCATGGAAAAATCACCGCCATCAATCACCAGCGTGTCAGGATTTTTCGCTTTCTGCTCCTGAATTAAGGTGTTGATTCTCGCAAATCCTCCCACTTCTTTTTCCGCATCATCTACAATTGTCGTAAATGTGTTGAGGTGGGAATGTGTATCATGTGTGAATACAATATCCACCTGTTTTGCGGAATCTGCTGTCTCAGCGGAAACAGTCTGTGTTCCTGCAAAAGTTGTCAGGCATAACATGCCTGTGAGTGCCAATGCTGCCCAGTTTTTTCTCATATTTTTCTCTCCTTTGCTATTCCCCGAAAAATACACTGTCTCCCATCGCCTCATATTTTCCAGTAAAAATAAAGAGCAAAACTACTTCAGATATGATCGCAGTTCTGCTCTTTTTGTATTTACTATTTTACATAAATTTTACATTGATGTAAAGAAGTCCTGTGACTTTTACATCTGTTTTTTCTGTGCTTTTTTCTCAGCTTTTGCCTGAAGCTTTGCAAGTTTTTTCTTTGTCGGTCTGAACAACCGGAAAATCCTGTAAACTTCCAGAACGATCAGCAGACCAAAGATAATATCAATTGCCAGTTTGATTTTGTCTGAAATTCTCATTCCGTCTTTGATCTGGGAACCCGGCATTGCGCCATTCATGCTCTTGCTATTTGCGATCGTGTAAAGTACACGGTGCATTGCCTGTCTTGCATAGTAGTAAGTTGCAGGATCACTCTTGTCAAAATTGTATCTTGCAGATGCCGGAAGGCTTGTCAGTTTCACATCTGCCCCCGCCTCTGTCATCTGGTAGCCATCCATAAATACACCGGTATTGGCATTGTCTGTCATAACGATTCCATCAAATGCCCACTCGTTGCGAAGGATTCCTGTGATCAGTCCATAGTCACCGCCTGCCCAGGTTGCACCGGCTCTGTTGAAGGAAGTCATAACACCCTGTGAAGCACGGATTGATTTTGATGCGTTCGCATAGCTTCCATCTTCCTGTTTCTCGACATAATTTAAGGTAACGTCGCCGACTTTCATGCACATCTCAAATGGTACAAGATAAATCTCTCTTGCAGACTGCTCATTAAACCAGGTGGCAGCACTGAATTGTCCGTCACGGTCACCACGATGGTTTTCCTGATCGTTGAATGCAAAATGCTTGATGTAAGTATACATACCTTTGGAAGCAGCTCCGTAAACTTCTCTGGAGGCAACGGCTCCTGAGAGGAATGCATCTTCGGAATAGTACTCTCCGTTACGACCGGAATATGGTGTTCTGTGGATATTCATGGATGGTGCATACCAGCCATCAGCTCCTCCGAGCAATCCTTCATTTCCGATCATTGTTCCATATTCACTGGCAAGGTCTAAGTTCCATGTCTGTGCAAGCGTCATTGCGTTTGGGAACATTGCTCCTGTACCACCATAAAGCAATCCTGCTGCGGTGTCCGCATCAATATTAAAAGGTTTTTCTACAGAATCAATGTATTCAATACCATAACCGGACACGCCGATCGTATTATAAATTTCATCTGCAGTCAGTTCATCTAAAAGGTCATCCCAGAGCGAATCGTCAAAATCAAGTCCCCTCATGTTAATCAATGTTAATCCATTATCTGCACCATAGACAATCTGTGTGTCTGCAAGTGTCTCCGGCGCAACATCTGTACCGCTTGAAAAGCTGTCAAGCTCTGCGATCAGATCATCGGACGCTGTTTTCACATATGTATAGGAAACTCCATCTTCACCATTGATCTCATTTCCCCAGGTACTGATCTGAGTTCCTGCCTCTCCGTCATGTGTCGGGAAAGTTCCCTCCCAATCTGATCTTGTCAGATAAGTTACGTCTGCCTTGCAATCCTGTAACTGGTTTGTGATTGTCACACCCGAGTAAGAATCTGTTGCGTAGGTTGTCACATCGGTGTCTGTGTTATCTGGTGTGTATACAGATACAAATTCTGCTTTTTGAGCTGGCTTCTCAGATTTCGCCGCAAGAATATTGTTAATTGCTGCATGTGCGTTAGCAGCTGCTGTGATGTAATAATCACCTGCGTCAAAAATATATGTCTCTGCTCCGTTTTCATCATAAGCTTTTAACTGCTCTTTGGAGAATGTACAGGTTACCGTCTCTTTCTCGCCCGGTGCAAGTTCGCTTGTCTTGCCGTAGGCTACAAGCTGTACGGAAGCTTTCTCTACTCCGTTTGCTTTGTCGTACTCGGTATATGGGGACTGTGCGTAGATTTCTACGACATCTTTTCCTGCCATATCTCCGGTGTTTTCCACATCAACAGTCACGGTGCACTCGTCACCAGACCATGTTGTCTGCATATTCGACCAGTCAAAGGTTGTGTAGGAAAGACCATAACCAAATGGATAGACCACTTCCTCTGTGTAATCATAATCTCCTGCATTTCCCTGATTTAAAACGGCATCCTCATAACGTGTCTCATAATATTTGTAACCTACATAAATTCCCTCTTCGTAAGTCACATAGTTATATTTTGTCAGTTCTCCGTTCTCATCCACATACTGATAATCGCCAAAATTCTGTGCAGCCGGAGATTTGGATGCATCTGCTGCAAACGTATCTACCGTTCTTCCGGATGGGTTTACCTGTCCGGTCAGAATGTATGGAATGGACTCGATTGCGGTGCAGGAAAGCACTGCTTTGACATTCTCGTAATCTTTTACCCAACCAAGCTCTAATGCAGCGTTGGAATTGGTTACAAGAATCACATTATCAAAGTTGTCATTTAAATAAGAAATAATTTCCAGCTCTGTGGAATCAGGCTCCAGATAACTTTTTGCCTTATCTTCCTCACTCTCCGCATGATTGTACATGGAACGCGGCATGTCACGGCCTTCGCCTGCCACTCTCTTTAAGAAATAAACCGGCACGGTATTCTTTACCGAATCCATGACCTCTGTGTTCTCCTGTAATACGGATAACGGAACTTCATGGATTGCAAAATCTTCTGCGTCACCAAAACTGATCGAACCGGAGCTGAGTCCGTATTCTTTCGACTGCTCTGAATAAAAATCCATTAAAGTTGTATTGATTTTTGCTCCTGCGTCCTCGAAAATCTGTATCAGATTTCTTCCTCCCAGCATAGAATCACTGGCGGAAACAGTTGCTGAATTTACACTGAAAAAGCTGAACTCCGTATCCTGTGCCATTGGCAGGATTCCCTCATTACTCAAAAGCACCGTCCCCTCATCTGCGATCTGCTGATGAAGCGCTGCCTCTGCTTCTTTGATACTGTCCGTCGTATAATCTGCTTTGTTATACGTAAGATCAAGACCTGTTGTATCTACGTCGGAATTATCAATCTGTGTGTTGATCCCCCCGATCATACTGTCCATCATTCTCGCATAATTCGGAAGGATGGTGTTTACGACTGCGATGATCACTGCAAATAAAATGATCAGCACAGAACGTATTGTTGTTCCTATTATTTTTCTGGCTTTACTCATAGTTTCCTCCTCTTAAAAAATTCACTTCCGGCAGCAAAACTCAAAACTATGAAAGGTTTTGCTGCTTCTATTTACCATAAAAATAACACGAAAGAAAAGAAAAATGCAGGTTTGGACGCAACCTGCATTTTGAGAGACATATTCCGTTGTTTTTTGTAAAATCCGATATTGTACGGGTTCCCATATGTTTTTATCGTCCATGCGGATTTTGGAAAATCATGCGGAGCAGATATTTGTTCTGTTCGGTCTTTATGACCATCTGACCGCCGTAATGCTCGACAATGTTCTTCATGCTTTTTGTTCCAAATCCGTGACTTCCTGTATCCTGCTTGGACGTAACCGGCATATGGTTACTGTCATAGACCAGACTTCCCTCATAAGGATTCACAATCTCCACCAGAAGGATTCCTTTTTTGTTCTGTATCTGCACAGATATCCAGCGTTCATGTACGTTTGAAATTTTCCGGTTTGCCTCGATCGCATTATCAAGGGCATTGCCGAATAAAGTATATAGGTCAAGCTCATCCATAAACGCAAGCTGGCTCCCATCTGCAATACAACTCATGGAAATCTGATTACTCTGACAGGTCAGTTTTTTCTCGGTTAAAACGGTATCCAGATATTCATTTCCGGTTCGGACCACCGCATCATAAGCAGCAATTTTACTCTCCATATCCTGTAACTTTGCCTTGCGCTTATCCTCATCACTCATCGTCGATAAAATCATGAGCTGATGTTTCATGTCATGATAATGCTGGTTTACAACTGCGATACTCTCCTTTGACATCTCGTAACGCAGCTTTGTCTTTTCCCAGAGCTGTTCTTTCTGTGAAAATTCGATGCGCTCTGTCTCCCTTTTCATCTGTTCCCGCTGATTCGTCAGAATAAACAGACAACACAGGATTGCATAAATGCTATGTATATGCGCATACCCCAGATAGTCCATCACAATGCTAAGTCCCCACACAATTCCCATTAAAACAACGGATGTTGTAGTCGCGGAAATCGCCCCGATCGGGTATTTTCCCTCATACACGGTTCCTTTTGCAAACCAGAAATACGCCAGAAGAAAAGAGCCTGCAAGACACGGAATGTATACAAGCGGATGTTTGTTTCCTATGATTCCACCTGTAAAATGTTCCACGAGAACCCGAATACAGTAAAAAATATGTTCCACACCATAACTTAAGGCAAAAATGTACATCGCCTCATAGATACTGCTTTCCGTACAGAAATAGATTGAAAAAATCAGTATCGCCCATATCAAAACAAACCACACAAACATAAGAATGACGGATTCCACCCACAAAATCCCCTGCTGCATTTCCGTCCCGTAGTATTTTATGTAAAAAATGGGTAAGACACCAAGCAGACAGGTACCCACAATTATGATTGCCATCGCTTTTCCCATGCCATGTTTTCTTTTTTTCAATGGTATACAAAGTCCGATCGCCGGAAGCAGCATTTCTAACATGTATAGGAAATTAAAACTTGTCACTTCCATCTCAAATCTCCATTCCGACGTAATCGGCAAATGCCTCTAAGAACTCTTTTTTCCTGCTCCGGCTTAAAAATATCTGCGTTCCGCCCACATAAACAGTATCTTTCTTCACCTCATCCACATGCCGCAGATTCACAAGCTGTGACTGCCCGCTTTTGACAAAATAATATTCCGCCAGTTCATCTGCCATTGTTTTTAAAGGGATTCCGTGTTTTGAATACACCTTATCTTTTGTGTGGAAGAACATATCATGTCCCACAACCTCAATATATAAAATATCCTCGGTAGATATCTTGCATTTTCGTTCCCCTTCTGCAACCAGAAGCTGTTTTTCCTTGTGGTACTTTGACGTTACTGCCAGCACTTTGTCCATGGTCATCGCAAGCTGCTCATAAACAACCGGTTTTAAAATAAAATCCAGCGCATTTACCTTGTAGCCCTCTATTGCATACTGCGCCAGCGCCGTGATGAACACGATCTGTGCGTCCGCATCCACTTCGCGGATTCTCTTTGCGGTTGTCATTCCATCCTGATATTTCATATGGATATCCAGAAAAATCAGGTCATAGTCCGCAGAATAGTCATCCAGAATATCTATGCCGTCATTAAAAATTCTTACGATAAATGCTTCGTTTTTCTCTTTTTCATATTTTCTCAGATGCTCGATAAGTGCCTCCTGACACTCACGTTCATCCTCTACGATTGCTATTTTTAACATAACCTTCTCCCAGATGAGAAGAGTGCGAAGCCATAGTTTTGGCTCCACACCCTGATAAATTTTTCACAATCTACAATGTAATATCTTCGACAGATATACCAAGTGAAGATAACTTTGCAAGTGTGACCTTAATCTGATAATCAAGTTCTTTGTTCTCCACACCGCCATTGGATTTTTTAATGCGCTGCAGATCCGTATATTTGTCAATTGTCAAACTGATAAGTTCTTCTCTTGTCATTCCATTATCCTCCATGCTATCACCGCCTTTCGTTGGTGATATTATAACATAATGTAAAGTTCCTATTCAATTGAAAAAGGTGCAAAGCCCTTTTTCTATCACGACTTCACACCTTCTTTTTTATATTGTTTTCTGTTAATCTTCCAAACTTGTCTGAATATCCTGTATTTCCTTCAAATACTCTTTTTCAAGCTTTTCATACTCTTCGTTCCGAAGCAGTTCAAGCTTTCTTTCCAGTTCTGTTAAGTGTTTTCTTAATTCATACTTGAATTGTACATCTGTTGGCATATATTCCTCATTCACTTTCCATCACCGCCTTTCGCTGGTGATATTATAGCATAATGTAAAGTTCCTATTCAATTGTCAATGTACGATTAGGAGGGAAACCATTCATATTGAAAACTTTAAAGAATTCTTTATTAATTTTGCTGCTGACACAGCAAAAACAACACCCACAATCAAAAATAAAATCTACATAAAAAGAGCTACGTACCAATTTCTCAGTACAGCAGCTCCATAAATCTTAAGCTTCCGCTTTTTTTGCTTCCCCTTCCGGGAAGATGATTTTATTAACAAAGAAGAATACCACCATAGATACACCACCGTTTAATACGGTCGTTCCGATGTTATACAGCCAGTCCGGTACGAACATTCCTGCAACAGCAACCCAGATACAGTTGATGGAGTTTACGATACAGGTTACGATACAGAATGCGATCAGATACCACATGCCCTGATACCAGATGTTACCTTTACTGCGGAATACGAAGCTTCTCTGGATTGGAAAGTTAATACATTCACCAACTACCATTGCGATCATGTATGCACAGAAGTAAGGCAGTCCTCCATGTGCAGCGTCATAGCCGATAATGTTCCATTTGAAAGTCTCTCCAAATAAAGTAATATCGATTCCCGGGAATCCGAAATCAACTTTTGGAAGCCCTGCGAATGCAAGTGGTAAAAACAGTAACATGAAATATTTCAGTACTGTGATAAGGTTACTTACGATAACGAATAAACCACCTTCACGAATCCATTTTGATGCGCCCGGATGCTTCTCTGCAAATCCAAGCCATAAGTTTTTGATTTTCTCCATAATATTAATCCCTTTCTCTCTGGACTGTGAAACACTTCTTTGCAGTTTCTGAATAACTTTCTGCATTTATGTTCCGCTTTACTTGTCTTAATCCTAACATAAGATTTTTTTTATGGAGAAAAATTGCATAATCTGTGCTTTTTTTAGCATAAATGGTAAGGATTTTACAAAAATGGGATCATATATACCGGCAGATAATGGATGCCATTCTCCCATTTATAATCTTTCGTATGAACTACATATTTATCTCTGATACGGCTGCTATACTTATCGCAAAACACATCTAACGACTTATGCCCTCTGTAATTTCCAGACTTTACTTCAATCGGATTAATTTATCTCCTTTTGGATTATTGTGTTCTAAATATGCTTCTACAGCCTGTGGCATTCCGCCAATCAGCATATACAACCGGAACATACACATCAGATTCCTGTGCATTGCATTTCCGGCAGATTTTTTGCTTTTTAAAAGCAGCTTAATGGTATCCGCCGTGATTTCATCACCAACTGCCCACAAAAATTCTTCAAAATCCATCGGATACATGGATATCTTATGTTCTTCACTCGGAATCAATATATCCTTCGTATTCTTCTTTATCGATAAAAGTGACCCTGTTTCAATGTATTTATATCTTCCATCTGCCACAAGATACTTGATTGCCTGTCTTGCCTTCGGCAATAATTGAACCTCATCAAATATAATCACGGATTCCTTTTCATACAGTCTGACTCCGGTCAACTGTTGTAATTGGAGAAAGAAAAAATCCAAATTATATCGCAAATCCCCGTTCATCATCTCGCATTTGATACGCAAATCCCCACTCATTATCTTACATTTAGTACGCAGATCCCCATAATCCTAATTAACATATGCGATTCGTCTACACACTATTCTTTTCATACCTTAAGATTTTTTATTTGTATTCATGCAAAGGACAAAGTTTTCCTTTAAGCTCTGTAGCTAACTGTATATCCATCATTCCTTCTACAATTTTTCTAATATTTTAAGACCAAGTTCAAAGGCCAGTAGCATGATTTTACTCTTATCATCCAATCTTGCACTGCCTGATAAACTTCTTGGCTCCCAGGATGAATGGTCAAGGTTATCTCCTGCATAAAAGAACTGGAAAAATTCTGTTCCCCTGAAATCACAGAGTGCCTGCATTCCAGCACACTCCATCTCGACACAGACCGCACCCATTTCTTTTCTCTTATTCACCTTATCCCTTGTTTCTCTATAGCAGGCGTCTGTTGTCCATGTGATTCCTTCCACATAAGGATATCCAAACTCTTTCAGTACTTTCTTAAACTCATCCCTGTAATTATGATTCACATCAATTGTGTCACATGGTTTCGCATAGTGGTAACTCGTTCCCTCATCCCTGACAGCCTTAATCGGAATAATAATTCCACAATCTTCAATCCGTTTATCTAATACCCCACAATTTCCAAGCAAAATCAGTCTTTTACTTCCCATTGCAATTATTTCTTCGTACTGTCCCACGCATAAAGGTTCCCCGACCATTGATTTGAACATTGCAAATCTTTTTCCTTTATATGTAACTTCATAAATAGGATTCAAGCCACTTGCAGAATGAACACTCGCTATTTCTTTTGCACGAAAAAATTCCAGTACCTCATTGAAAAGTTCTTCTGAAAAACAGGAAATCGTAACTTCCGGAAAATTTTCAATCTTCTCCACACACATATCCGGGTTGATGATTGCAGTTTTATTTGCGTCAAATTCTTCTAATAACATTTTCTATCTATCTTACCTTCCTGTTTTTTTGAATCCATGCTTAAAGTGCTTGTATTAGTTCGTTATTAAATTATTGTTAGTCAGACAAACTGTTAAGGAAACAATCGGAGTTGGTGTAAACGAAAAAGCAGCCTTGAGT